>Ga0209081_1002527_pt1 | contig 10575 bp, 13 predicted proteins | sample GOMGulsemesocosm_4_FD_184636 | JGI IMG/M metagenome (GOLD analysis project Ga0209081, IMG submission 184636) | Methane-oxidizing microbial communities from mesocosms in the Gulf of Mexico - GOM15B Gulf of Mexico (SPAdes) (version 2) | ecosystem: Environmental > Aquatic > Marine > Cold seeps... | reverse complement strand
TACAATGATGAGCAGTTTTTAAATGTCGATATAGTGAATGATTTGGGAGGCTTGTTTGATGAATTTTTTATTGATCTCACAGACATTGGTTCTGGATCCAAAGCAGAACCAGACAAAGCACAATTACTGACGCAATTTGAACAGATGCTAAACGGCGATGAGAATGCACCGCAAAACATTCAGAAAATGGTGGAGCTATCAACCAGAAACCAATATAGGAAAGGACTGTAAATAGCCCATTCATTATGACTCAACCCATACTGTATTCTTTGCAAAACTGTCCCTATGCAATGCGCGCGAGACTTGGCATTTTAATGTCTCAACAAACGGTATTAATTCGCGCTATTGTAATGAAAAACAAACCTGCTGAAATGTTAGCGCTTTCCCCAAAAGGCACAGTACCTGTTTTAGTATTAGGCACTGAGCCTAGCACTCACGTTATCGATGAAAGCCTAGATATTATGTTATGGGCTCTTAATTTGAGTGACCCTGACAATTTACTTTATGCAGAAGATGCAAAAGCATTGCCTGAAATGCTGGCAATCATTAATGAAAATGACCAACAATTTAAACCCAACTTAGAACGCTACAAACGTGCCAAACGTTTTCATGGCGATGATGAAGAAGCGTGTCGCCTGCAATGTGAACCTTTTATCCAGACATTAGAGCAGCGCTTGTCACAACAGCCTTTTTTAATGGGTTCTACACCCAGCTTGCTTGATTTTGCATTATTACCTTTTGTGCGGCAGTACTCTCGAGTTAACAAACAAAACTTTCAACAGGGTGCTTATAGTTATTTGAACAGCTGGTTAAAACAGCACTTACAAAGCCGGTTATTTGCCAAAGCTATGTTTAAATATCCGTTATGGTTAGAGGCAGGTGAAGAAAATAGTCTGGGTAAGCCAGCTTGACTTTTCTTATCAGCATCATGCTTTGCAAGCTGTGATACAAAACCTGAATGATAGACCCAGAAAAAAACTTAATTACAAAAACGCCAGCCAAATTAATGGCTGAACATATGGCAGCTATTGCTGCTTAAGGCTTATGCACTTCAAAGTTGAATTTGCCAGACATTAAATTAATACCTTTTTATTCCAACGAAGCTAATATGGTAAAAATGGGAGTCTGAAAATGAGTACAAAACGAGCAATTCCCTATAACAACTCTTAACCAATAAGCTATGCTCAAAATGATTGCAGTGAAGTTTTTTAGAAAAAATAAGTATTTTCTGACTCAAGTTTTATTTTAGTTAGAGCAACTGACTTATATCATCTTGTCTGGATATTCACTCCAGCTAAGGGTATATTTAGAAACAAAGAGACTCGTTAGGAGAGTAGTAAAATGACGACGACTATTGATAAGGAAAATAACTCTACACTGATACAAATATTGGTTGTCGTTGTGGGCATTATCTTTTCTAGTGCTAGTAGTTGGGTTATTTATGAAGAGGAAGAAAAAGCAATAATTAATGAATTTCACAAGGATGTTGATGTTAGTGCTACAGCCTTATCTCGTGAAATAGCGATTAATTTTGAAACTTTAAGATCCATTGCTATTTTATTTAACGGAGATAGCATTCCTGATTCGAAGCACTTCAGCCATAGTGTAAAAAATATATTGATTCGGCACCCTAATATTCAAGCCGTCGAGTGGATACCTCGTGTTTCTAATTCAGAGCGACTTAAATATGAGCTTAAACAACAAGAGCAATATCCAGGTTTTGAAATTACGGAGCAAAAAGAGCAGGGCTTTATGGAAAGAGCAGGAGAAAGAGATGTTTATTTTCCTGTCTATTATGTGGAGCCATTGGCTGGTAATGAAGTCGCTTTTGGTTTTGATTTGGCTTCTAACCCTACTCGCTTTAAAGCGTTAGAGAAATCAAGAGATACGGCAACGCCTCAAGCAACAGCGAGCATTATATTGGTTCAAGACAATGCTCAGAAAAAAGGTTTTTTAGCTTTTTTACCTGTTTACCAGGGTGTTCCTGCCACATTAAAAAAACGCCGAAAAAATCTAAAAGGGTTTATTTTGGGAGTTTATCGAATTGGAGACATTTATAACCGTTCAGCTTTAAGTAACGATGAGTTAGGTTTTGAAATTAAAATTGTTGATGAAACTTTAGCCACTAAGCATGAGGTTCTTCATACTTATAAGACTTATGCGGATACCACCCATAATAAGCATATTATTTATAGGAAAGAACTACCTCAAATGTGGGGGCGTACGTGGAGCATGATTGCATCTCCGACATTAGGGTATATCGCAATTAGAAGAAGCTTTTTACCCCAAGTATTTTTTGTTGCTGGAATTACCTTCACCTTATTTATTATAATTTATATTCGTATAGTGACTAAACGTGAAAGTACTATTAAAAAATTAGTAATAGAAAGAACTAATGAATTAAATGAAGCGAATATAAAGTTACAAAAGATTTCTCGTATTGATGGATTAACAGGAGCGTTCAATAGAGCGTATATGGATGAAATTCTAGAAAAAGAATGGTTACGTGCGATTCGTCAAAAAACATCCATTGCCTTTATTTTTATAGATATTGATTTTTTCAAACTCTATAACGATAACTATGGGCACCTTCAGGGAGATGAGTGCCTTAAACAAGTAGCGAAAAAACTCATAGAGCAAGTCCATCGCCCCGGTGATTTAATGGCTAGATATGGTGGTGAGGAATTTGCAATTGTACTGACTGATACTGAAGATTCTGAGTATGTGGCAAATAATTGTCGTAGCTCGATTGAGGAGTTGCAGATATTGCATGAGAACTCAAGTGCTTCAGCCGTAGTAACAATTAGCGTAGGCTTGTGTGCAGTTACTCCAGAAATAGGCTCTGATCCAAGTTCCATAATTAAAGCTGCCGATAAAGCCTTATATCAAGCAAAAGACAATGGACGCAATAGAGTGGAACAAGTTTCATACGTAAGCGTCAATTAATCACATTTAGCAGGTCCTGTGACCCTGTAAAAAACACTCCCCTCACCGTATTGTTATTAAAACAACGGGGCGTTTAGAGCATGCGTTTATTATGGCTTGCTCTAAAGAAAATTTACCCTTTGTTGATGCCAACCCACTGCATGTTGAATGCTTTTCTGGGGCTATTGGTCGAATCGCTAAAACTGATCCGTTAGATGCACAGTTAATTGCACATTATGGGAAGACTATCAAACCCAAACTTTCTCAACTAAAGCCTGAAAGCATAAGGCTTATGAGTGATTTACTCTCTCATCCACCAGTTTCCTACGTGCTTTGAAATTTCATTATTTACTTTGGCTATGTCACCGTTAAGTGTGGAATTTTATTTACCCAAGGCGTATAAGTTAATTTAGTGTATCTAATTGCAGGAGAGAGTCATGAAAGCCCCCGAGTTTTTAGAGTTCATTTCCGAAATAAACCAGCTGGATCATCATCAGCGTACCATTCTGATGACAACACTAGATCAATTAGCTGACGAGCCGAAAGTTTATGATTTAATTGAATCCATCTTCGATAGTAAATGCACATGTCCGCACTGCAATCCCTTACCCAAATACCTACATTTCCACAAAATAGTGGGCTTGTTAAGAACAGAGGAACAGTTTTAACTTCTTGAACCCACTACAGTCAAAACCTAAATAATCTTGTGTAAAATATAATGACTAAACTGCGCGCTGGATTTTTTGATTAGGTGTTGGTTTCAGCTTCAATGCTTTCAACGGAATAACCACGTTTTTTCAGTAAAGCTATAGCAGCTTTTTTCTCTGAACAATCAGATTTAATTATTTTAAATAACTGCTCATTAGAAAAACGATCACCTGATAACCTATTTTCAAATTTAATCGCAGATTCTCTCCTATCATTCAAAGAATTAAACCCCTCAATAATGGGATTATCTTCTTCTAATTTATCTAAATATTTAATAATTTCTTGCTCATCTTCATGCTTTAGATCAAGAGAACATTTTTCAATCAACTTAAGAGGTTTAACTGTTCCAAGTGGGAAGCTCTCTTCATCATAAGTATCCCAATGATATTCATTAAACAAATAAGAGTTAGCACCTACTTTATACCTCGAAATCATAAATGCTTTTTCTGTTTCTACCCAAATACCAACATAAGCATTTCTAGCACAAATTTTATAGGAGTAACCATTTTTCAACTCATCTATGTTTAAATATGGGGCATTCTTACTTTCTGTTATTTTATGAATAACCGCATAAAACTCTCTTTTTAAATTCATTTTTTATTAAAGGCAAAAAATTTCACGTATTTTTGGATCATTTAAATCATATCCACCATGTATAGAACATGAAGCACTAAATGAAGCACCAACAACAAAATATTTTATATCAGTTACCATTACTACTTCCCATGAATAAAATCACTAAAACACCTAACCACGTCATTCACCTCAATAACTATTACTTATAAAATTAAACCTACATCGCTAAAGCATCAACTAGGTCAATCATAAACTCGACTTCGTCTTCTTCTATTTTTTCCCATCCACTAAACCCTAAACTTTCTAAAACGCCTTGACCTTTGGCGCATGATTCCATTTCAAGTAGTGCTTTTTGGATTTCATCACGTTTATCTAATAATTTAGGGCCAATCATCAGTGAATGATGAATCACGCTAATTTCACTTTGCACTAAAATACGCAGCTGCATTTTTATTATTTTAGATAAATCTTCATAAGCCTCTGCTAGGAAAATACCGACATCAGCTTCTCCTTTTAGCAATTTTTTGGCAACTAAAACATTGGTTTTAACCACAATAGCTTCTATATTGCTTGCGTCTAAATCACCTGGCTCTAGCATAATCATACCCATCATTTTTACATCTGGGTCATCCGTATAAGCCACTTTAATTCCGGGTGATAAATGGGCTGCATCCTCAACTGTATTGTCGGTATTAACAACAATAACAGCTTCATCCGATTTACCTTTTGCTTTAACTAAAGGTAAAAAGCCTTTATCACGCATTAGCATGGCGGCATCAAATGAATTTGCATAAATTAGATCTACATTATCACTTTTAATGGCATCGGTTTGTGCATGGAAATCATCATATAGCTCTAGATGAAAGGCTAATTCTGTTTGTTTTTGTAACCATGTATTAAAAATGTACCAACCTGATAAATGGGCCGGTGAAAAATCTGGACTCACTGTAAACATAAATGACATGAAGGGCTCCTATCAGAATAGTGTAGGATAAAGCGCAATACACTCATCCACTTTTGTACGTGAAGGTTTTCTACGTACCGAGGTATATCCAACAACTTTTCCTTGTCTTACATTGGGAATCACTGTTGCTTTCACCCAATAATACCCACCATCTTTGCGTAAATTCTTTACGTACCCTTGCCATTTTTCACCACTAAATACGGTATCCCATAGGCCTTTAAATGCAACAGGCGGCATATCGGGGTGCCGTAAAATAGAATGTGGCGCACCAATTAACTCTTTTTCTGTGAAGCCAGACATTTCTATAAAGGCAGGGTGTACATGCGTAATAATCCCTTCTGGTGTTGTGGTTGAAACAATGAGCTTACCATCTGGGTAAGGTGTCTCCACTTCTGTATATAAAATTTTTCTCGCAACTGAGTTATACAAATTCAAAGTTACTTCTTTAAATTCCCCAATAATCTCTTCTGGGTGCATATCGTTAATCATAACTGCTCACCATCACTTTAAAATTAAATTTATAAACTTTTGTTTATAAACCCTATTTCACTTACCTAATTTAATTAGAGTAAGTCTGTGATACTTTCTACCGCTCTCTTAACATCAAGAAAAATTAAGCCTAATCTTGCATTAGGTTTAGCCATAACAGTGAGTACAGCTTCATTTCCGGCGTAAGTCATGAGTACATAACCACTATCACCTTTAATAAGCACTTGCTCTAACGCGCCACGATTAAGTTCTTGGGCCGTTCTATCGCCTAACGATAGCATGGCGGCACTCATTGCCCCTACTCTATCTTCATCTAAAGCCGCAGGTAAAACAGAGGCCATAATAAGCCCATCTGTTGAAATAACAGCAGATGCTTCAATATCTGCTGAAGTCCCATTAAGTTCAGTTAAAACTGATGCCAGCATGTCAGCTATCATACTAAATCTCCATTGTGAGTTGTTTTTCTTAATTTATTAACTATTGTCTTTTGCATAACGAGTACTCAACGCCCAGATAAAGGTAACAAAATCAGGGTGGTTAAAATGCGGAATACCGGATATAGCAATAACAAAACGAGTATTCCCAATAAATATAGGCCAGAAACCAATTTGGCTACAACCAAATGCATCAACAATAGCCCACGCATGGCTAGATAAGCCTAAGTTATTAACTAATAGGCCTGAACGCTTTTCATGCATTGTTGCTATTTCTGCTCCTAGTGCGGATAACTCTTCTGCCGTTTCATGCGCAAAGCCGTTACAGACCAAATAAAACCCTTGGTCATCAGCAAGCAATACTTTGCCTTTTTCGGTTATATTGTCTAGTAAGTTCTGTAATACATCTTCTAATGCACCTTTGGGGGCTGAAGCAGCCTTATCAACACCTTGAACCCAACCAATTTTCTGGCAATGATGCAATAAGTCTAAAGCTTTATCATCATTACTTTCATCCATTAAAGATTTTAACGTATCAAGCGTTAGCGCAGGCGTTTCTTTTTGACTTAATAGCCGCCTTAAAAATCGTCTCGATTTATTATTTTCTTTTGAGGATATAGCATAATAACTTCCCACAGGCGTTGGATAAAGAAACAATCCATCTGCTAGTGAATAGGCACTCATATAAAATTACTCCTTACCTAGCATGGGGTCTATGGAGAGTAACAATGATTGCAATAAAAGTGATACGTCTTTCCTTTCCCTTGCATCCACTGCAAAAACAGCAGGTTTTAGTCCATATTTTTTTAATTGTTGATGGTAATCGTCCACTGTTGGTGTTGCACTTAAATCCATTTGGGTAATTCCAATTGCAACCGAAGTATCAGCAATAAAATCAGCAAACGAGTCTAGAAAAAACTTCATATCTTGAAATGGGTCTGCACGTGTATTATCGAGTAATAAAACTAAACCCAGCCCACCAACAGAAAGAATATCCCACATAAAATCAAATCGTTCCTGCCCTGGCGTACCATAGAGGTGAATTTTTTCACCATCATCAAGATTCATAATCCCGTAATCCATTGCAACCGTCGTTTCTGCTTTACGCGTTTTAGTCATATCACTCGCTGCCGCATCGGTTCTAACAGGAGGTACATCACTAATGGATTGAATTGCAGTAGTTTTTCCAGCACCTACAGGGCCAGTAAAAATAATTTTATATTGACTCATATTAATTTATTTATCTCTTAATTACGTAACTTACCTAAAATCTGAGCCAATAAGCCTTTGGCTTTAGGTTTTTTAATTGCTGCAGGCGCAACCGTTTTTTTAGGTCGATGCTGCTCTTGCCCAACTAGCCCTAAAGCATGTGCGGCACTGATAAAGACAAAAACATATTCTGGTTTAATTTTTAATTGCTTAACAACATCCATCATTAGTGCGGGTGAATGCGTTAATACTGCCGCAATTTGTAAGGCGTGAGGAGTAATTAGCAATCGCGTAAAATTAGGCCATTGTTTTAAATAAACGGGCTGATGGATATCAATAGCACTTGGAAAACGCCCTTTAGATGTCCAAATTGCCACTTTCCAAAGCAACATATCGGCATCGTAGAAATTTTCAAGTTTTTCATGACAAGCTAATTTTTTGGGGTCTGCTGCACTCAGTGAAACACTGCTACCACTACCTGCCCACTGCTTCATTAAAATGCCAGAAAAAGCACGTAACTGCACATCTTTAGCATCTACCCAAATTTCATGAGTATCAGGAAATATAATGAGTGGTTTCCAGTTTGCATTGAGCTGGATAATGCGTTTTTTTTCTTTTGCGACGCGTAATGCAGATTGAATATAACTTAAAAAATAGTTTTTTGAGTTAAATGATGCGAGTAAAACTTGTTCTTTATCGCTAAAATCAACTCCCTCCACATGGCCAATATAACTGGAGTACACTTCATCGCTTAAATCTATGGCAGTTCTATGTTTTTGGGTTTTCTTTTGCTCCTCAAGCTGCGCTGCGCTGCGCTCTGCCTTAGCATTTTCTTTTTCATCTTGATGGACATTTGTATCGTCAGATACAGTCACTTTTTCCGTAGCGGCCTGCACAATACTTTCAGCTGGGGCCTCTGTACTTTTAGGTGCTTCAGTAGCCGTTGGTTGTGACGAATTTTTCTTTTTTTGCTTAGCAAGTTCAATTTGTACTTTCTTAAGTGCAGCTGTTAAGCCTTCACTTTCAATAGGTTTTTTTACATACACGGCACCTTCTACAGTGACCGGCTGTAGAGCCAACACTATCATCCCTTTACCAGGCGCTTTAGCGTTTCTCTCTTCAAGTATTTCTTTAAACTTAATCGAATCTCCATCGATAATATCAATATCTGCAGTAGATTCGTCAACCACAACAGCAATACCTTTACATGGCCCGTTCAGGTACATGGTCATCACTTTACTTGCTCTAGTATCCATTCCAAATAGAGCAACTTGTATTTTTTGATTATTACTCGTCATCATTTAACTCAGCAAAGTATTTAGCAGCATTCTGCCATTCAGTCGTGATATCAATTTGATAATTCTGCAGTTGATTTGTCATTTTTTTATACGATAAATAGCGCTTCGTTATTGTATATAATTCTAAGAGTTCACTTTGCAACTCTAATCTCTCAGGCATATCAATAATCCCTGCCTCTAAAACATCCATTGCCTGGTCTAGTTGACTATATTCAACATAGTCTCTTGCAAGTGTTAATACATCGTACTCTGTATTAACTTTCGCTGCTTCTTTAATTATACATGAGGCATTAACCTGCCCTGTTGTAAAAAGTGAATATCGATTACCAATTAGCAAGGTTTCATCATAATTTGCTAAATAAGTGTGTACTTTTAACAACTCTTCTTCAGATAAAGCCACACTAACTTCTGTACTTATACGCTCACTTAATCCAACACCTTGCCCTTTCAGAACATAAAAAAGATCAATCAAGGCCGCATATAATTGCTCAGCTAATTTATTATTAAAACAATAATGTATTCTTTGTAGATGGCACATTAAGCGCTCAGGTGATCTACGTACTTTATAAACTAACTGCCGATATAAAGAGTCTGGTGCTTGCTCGGCATCTGTCCAAGCAACGACACTGACTTCTTGACTGATGGCTGAACCTACATAATTAATTCCAGCTTCTTTTTCATTTTCAAATACCGAATAAGCAGGTAACATTTTTATTCCACTCTTCCACTACACTAAATTAATCATCAACTGTGTTAGCCTGATTCTAAAAGGTCATTTAACTTGGGTCAAGTAAGCTATCTAGGTTTTATAAAAACTCAGGCCTAGTCAACAAAAAAGCAATTCTCTTATTTAGTTTATTCGTGACTATCACTCAATAAAGAAAATTTCTCTTTTCCTACCCAAGTATAGGCAATTATAAAGGCAAATGCACTCAAAATAGCGGCAAAAGTAAATACCCAATTAGCACCGTAAGTATCCCATCCGTATCCACTATATAATCCGCCTAGCATTCCGCCCAACCCAAAGCTTAAACTACTATATAAGGCTTGCCCCTTACCTTGATGATGCTCACTAAAATAAGCTTGCACTAAATGCATCGCAGCCACATGCGCAGTACCAAAGGTCGCTGCATGAAGAATTTGTGCGAATATTAAAATACGCATATCATCAGCAAACCACGCGATTAAAAGCCACCTTACAACCGCTAAAAAACAACTCATTAATAAAATAGCCCTTAATGATACGTACTTTAATAAACGACGCATAAAGACAAACACAATAATTTCCGCACCCGCCCCTAAAGACCAAAGCAACCCTATAGTTGTTGCCGAATAGTCATATTCTTTTAGGTAAACTGAAAAAAATACGTAATAAGGCCCATGCCCGGCTTGTAAAAGCAAATAGACTAATAAAAATGCAATGACTTCCGGTTGTTTTAGAATTTTTCCTACCCCAACCATTGCTTGGCTTGCTTTAGCGGTAATCACTTCAGGGGTAATCATCGCTATCAACCAAATACTACTCAGAATACTCACAATAAGTACAGGTAATAACTTAATAGGGTATATATCTAATAAGTACCCTACGCCTAAAACCGTTACGATAAAACCAATCGACCCCCACAGGCGAATATCACTATAACGATGCGGTTCATCCTTTAAGTGGTGCAAGGTAGCCGCTTCAAATTGCGGTAAAGTGGCATTCCAAAAAAAACTAAAGCAAATAGTTACAAAAGCAAACCACTGATAAGAGGTCTCGTATAAAAATCCAGCAAATAAAACAGCGGCTAGAAATGAAGCAATACGAATAATGCGTAAACTGCGGCCGGTATAATCAGCAATCCAACCCCATAAATTAGGTGCGATCACTTTTGTTCCCACCATAAAGGCGGTTAACTCTCCAATCTCTGCAGCACTAAAGCCACTATCTTTTAAAAATAAGCTCCAAAAAGGTAAAAACCCACCTAAGGTC
>Ga0209081_1002526_pt1 | contig 10576 bp, 8 predicted proteins | sample GOMGulsemesocosm_4_FD_184636 | JGI IMG/M metagenome (GOLD analysis project Ga0209081, IMG submission 184636) | Methane-oxidizing microbial communities from mesocosms in the Gulf of Mexico - GOM15B Gulf of Mexico (SPAdes) (version 2) | ecosystem: Environmental > Aquatic > Marine > Cold seeps... | reverse complement strand
ACAACCTGGGGCCGCGGCCCATGGACAAACCAGAACAATGATGGACCAGATAGAAAATCAACAAGTGCGAGAAAAGTTTAATAGCTACCCCGCCCCCATACGGGAAAAAATGCTGGCATTGCGCCAACTGGTGTTGGAAGTGGCCGATGCCCCATTGGAAGAAACCCTTAAATGGGGTGAACCCAGTTATCTGTGCCAACAGGGCAGCACCGTTAGAATGGACGCTAAACCTAAGCAACCCGGGCAATATGCCCTGTATTTTAACTGCAAGAGCAAACTGGTAGACACCTTCCGGGAACTGTACGCAGATCGCTTTCATTTTGAAGGCAATCGCGCCATTGTCTTTCAGCTTAACGACACGCCAGATACAGTGGCCCTAAAACACTGCATCTTTCTGTCGCTTAATTATCATAAATTGAAACACTTGCCATTATTGGGCGCCTAAGCGCTAACTCACATGAATATTATGAATCCCACAACCCAACAGAAGTTTTTACAAAGCTGTGACTATATCGATCATCAGCAGCCGGATGTATTGCAGAAGGCGCAACAATTGGCCGCCGGAAAAAATGATCCATCCGCTATCATTAAAGCTTGTTTTGAATTTGTGCGAGACCAGATAAAACACAGTGCCGATTACCAGTTAAACCCCATTACCATCACCGCCTCTCAGGTGTTAAAACACGGCACCGGTTTTTGTTATGCCAAGAGTCATTTGCTGGCCGCCTTATTACGCGCCAACAATATTGCCTGCGGCTTGTGTTATCAACGGCTCACTATTGTTAATGAACAACCGCCCTTTTGCCTGCACGGTTTAAACGCCGTGTATCTGCAAGGTTCCGGCTGGTATCGGTTGGATGCCCGTGGCAATAAGGAAGGCGTCGACGCGCATTTTTGTCCGCCCATAGAAAAGCTGGCGTTTAATATTGTGGTGCAGGGAGAAGCGGATTTGCCCCAGGTTTACCCTGGACCCATACCCGAGATCATCGCGGCATTGCAAACCAATGACACTTATTTGCAGTTGCTGGCAAACCTGCCCGATGTTGAGCTGTATTAATTTATAGTGGCCTTTATTTGTGCGCCAGCACAGTGGAATTTTGCGTTTGATGGGACTCTATTACGTCACTGCGTTGCGTCACATCCAGCGCAATGAGCAGCAAGGCAATCACCGCAAATACGCCATTCACTCGCCAACCCGATTTAAGCATGGGTGCAACCTGCATCTATTAATATCAGGCTATTGTATGCACAAACACGCCAAGCGGTTATCTGCTATAGGTAGCAGACTCTTAATCCGCAAGTCCACAGTATAAGCCTGTGCAGCTACAGATTGGCAATATTGGGGGTTCGGTAATGTACCACCACCATAGGTTGTGAACTTCCTATTAGAGGCCGTCACCATCTTTTAACCATTTTTTGAAAATTTTATCGGACTCTCCTCTACCCTGAAGAATTTGAAGCTCGTGATTTATCTTGGTATAGAGCTCAAACGCTCTGGGGGATTTTTTAGAAATGAAAGCATGAAAGGTGGTGGTGCCGGCCCAGGGTATCCTTATAGCGGCAATATCATCCGGATAATCATACACCCCATACTTTTTGCCAGCCAAGATGGGCTCCATAGGGGATGGGAAAAAGTCACACCTTTGACGTGCGACTTTTTTCAAAACATGAGCAAGGCCTTGCGCGCCGGTGTCGATATTGTTGGTGACACCCAGATTTCTATACATTGTGTAGTTATAACCAAGAATACCGCAAAGATTATAATTTTTAAGATCGGCCGGTAAATCGATCTTGGGAGGGTTTTTGAATTTTTTGGTAGAATAAAAAAGACCTTGATGGGCCTTATAGAGTGCACTCGTTATATAGTATTTCTCAGCCCGATCTTCATTATAAGATCCATTGGTGAACGCTTCAAAATTTTTATATTTATCAAAATTAGCGACTTCGAAAAGACAGCGTTTCCAGGATCCCATGGTGGTAGAATATTCTAATCCAATTCGTTTAAAAACTTCATCAAATAATTCGACAGTAGCACCCACTACCACAGACTTGTCAATCTTACCGTTTTCTCTTTTAAAGTAGATGTAGGGCGGCCATTCACCGTCGTGGTAACAAAATTTAACTTCTTCATTTGCTAGCGCCACAGGTGCTGCAGTGAACCCTAGGAAGGTAATTAGCCAAAAACACAGAACATGCCAGTAACGAGTATTAATCATAATATTACTTTAAGTGGTCAATTCCAGTCTAATCAGTTTAGTCTATTTTGGAAGACGCAGTACCAGCCCAACAAAAAATTGACCCACCCGTTTAACCTACTCTATTAACCTATCCTAGGGTCCGCTGGCATGCCTGCCAAATTTTACACACTGAAAACTAATCGCCAGTCTCTATTCTGGTTTGCACTCTTGGGGCTGCCCTTACTGCCCGGGCCTGGTTTGTAAAAGCAGACCCCCCGACTATACTCACGGAAGACTAGTCACTTGGATTTTTTGCACTATGAGTCGTCTACCTGGGGCCGATGTGAGCCACTGCGTGGTGCTGATTGTGGACGACATGCCCACCAACATAGATGTGCTGCGCAAAATCTTGAAATCCGAGGGTTATGAAATCTATGCCGCCCCCAGCGGCGAAATTGCCTTGAAAATTGCCCAGCGCTCCTCCCCCGACATCATACTGCTGGATGTAATGATGCCTGACATGGATGGTTACGAAACCTGCCGCCAGCTTAAAAGCCTGGAATCCACCCGCGACATTCCGGTTATTTTTGTCACCGCCAAAACCGAGGTGCAGGATGTAGTAGACGGCTTTAAGTTTGGCGCGGTGGATTACATTCACAAACCGGTGAAAAGAGAAGAAGTCTGCGCCCGGGTACGCACCCACCTGCAAATACGTTCCTTTACCAATACCTTGCAAAAAATTGCCCATACCGAGCGTGAGCAAGCGGAGCGTTTTCGGGCCATCATCAACAACATCACCGAGGCGATTTTCATAAGCGATGAACAGGGCGTCATACAGCTGTCCAATCCTGCCTGTGAGCATTTGCTGGGTTATGAGGCGGCTCAGCTCATAGGGCAATCTATTAACACCCTGCTACCTGAGCCCTATAACGAAGAGTACCTGGCGTTTTTTGCCTGTGACGATCATGGCCGTAACAACCATGCCGTCATTGGCTGTGGCCCCAGGGAAGTGGAGGGGCAGCACATGGATAGCGCTCGCTTTCCCATGGAAATATCCGTCAGTGAAATGTTTTTAGATCAGCCCCTGTTTATTTGCCTGATTCAGGACATCAGTGTGCGCAAGGGGGCTGAGCAAGACCTGATGCGCATTTCCCGTACCGACCCTTTAACCAACATTAGCAATCGCCGCCATTTCGATGAGGTGCTGCAACAGGAATGGCAACGGGCCATGCGCAGTACTCAGCCGCTGGCCCTGGCCATGATCGACGTGGATCATTTTAAATTATTTAACGACCACTACGGGCATCAGGCCGGTGATCTGTGCCTGCAAAAAATAGCCGCCGTGATCGCACAAACCGCACAACGACCCACGGATTTGGCCGCCCGTTTTGGTGGCGAAGAATTCACCCTGATATTGCCGGACACAGATGAAGCCGGCGCGGCCAGCATAGCCAGCCAGCTGGTTGCGCAAATTGAGGCCCTGGCCATGCCTCATGAAATGTCCCTCACCAGTCCCTGTGTCACTATCAGTGTGGGCCTGGCGTTGACTATACCCACGCAAGGTTCATCGGCAACTCAACTCATTGAACGGGCCGATAAGGCCCTCTATCAGGCCAAGGAGCAAGGGCGTAATGGTATGGTTTGTGCCAAACCTGAATAAAGCAACATGAAACAAAAAGCTTGGCCTAAGTCCACTAACCGGAGGGCAAGTTGACGTTGTCATTCAATCGCCACAGCATAGGCAAACGCCTGCTGGTTTATATTCTGGCCTTTAGCACCCTGATTACCCTGGGGTCCACAGGTGTGCAGCTTTATCTGGATTATCAAAGAGATGTGGAAGTGATTGATCATCGCTTTCAGTTGATCGCGCTGGGGCATATGGAAAGCCTGTCGAGCAACATGTGGAATTTTGATAAAAATCTGATCTCCATACAGCTCGCCAGCATTGCCAGTTTGCCGGATATTCAATATGTGCGGGTGGACCAGGAAGATGAAGAACCCATCAGCCTAGGAACCAGAAAAAACACCAACGTTATCTCCCACGTCTATTCCTTAATACACAAGCTTGACGGCAATGAACATTTTGTTGGTGCCCTAACAGTGGAAGCGACCCTGGATAATGTATACCAAAGGTTGCGCGACAGGGTGGTGGTGATTCTGCTGTCCCAGGGCGTTAAAACCTTTTTAGTCTCCAGTTTTATTTTATTAGTCATTCAATACATGCTAACTCGCCATCTAACGCGCATGGCCATTTACTCCCAGGCTTTGAATGTGGAGCACCTGGGGGAGCCATTAACCCTGCAAAGGACTACCTCCAAGGGCGAAGGAGACGAACTGGATCGGCTGGTGACCGCCTTTAACCTGATGCGGGATAACCTTCAGGGTTCCTATGGGGATGTAATCGCGGCCAAGCAGCGGGCCGACGTGGCCAACCGGGCCAGATCCACTTTCTTTACCAATATTTCTCATGAAATTCGTACCCCATTAAATGCGGTGCTGGGTTATGCCCAGGTGCTGAGTCAGGACCAGGACATAACCGGGGGTCAGCGTACGACCTTACTAAATATTCAAAAGGCCGGGGATCACCTGCTGAGTTTAATCAACGATGTGCTGGATATGTCTCGCATAGAAACCGGCACCATGGAAGTACACAACAGCGATTTCGATTTGGCGGATTTAATGCTCAGACTCGATCACCAATTCAGTCTACGTTGCCAGCAAAAGAGACTCACATGGCGCTTGGAGAACCCATGTTCGTCAGGGGTACTGGTGCATGGTGATAGAGGAAAATTACAGCAAGTTCTTTTAAATTTGTTGGGCAACGCCGTGGAATATACTGTCCAGGGTGAGGTGAGTTTACGACTGGACCAGGAGGGCGGACTATTCCGCTTTTATGTGGAGGACACTGGCCCGGGCATTTCTGAATCCGACCAACAAAATCTGTTTTCGCCTTTTTTACAAGACAGTGGCGCCAGCCAAGGAAGCGGCACAGGTTTGGGGCTGGCCATCGTACAAAAACAACTGGAACTCATGGGCGGCAGCATCAAACTGGATTCCCGACCTGGGCACGGCAGCTTGTTTCTGGTGGAACTGAATTTGCCTTTGGTGGAAGGCAAACCAGTGTTACCAGCGGATCTACCACCACAAGTTGCAGAACTGCCCCAGCAAATAGATGTTAGCGCGTTCAGGATAGATGAAGAATTATATGGGCGCTTGCTGGAGGCGGTGGATCTTTATTGGGTAAGCGAAATAGAAAACTGCCTGGCAGAGCTGGAAGGCCAGGGGGAAGATGAAAAACGTCTGGTTAAACACCTGGCGGATTATGTGCTGCGTTATGACATGGCAGGCTTACTGGCAGAGTTACAGGAGGTGCCTCATGGTGACGGACATGAATAAGCAACCTGCCAGCATACCGCCAGAGTTTTTTCAAAAATGGCAAAACGCTGTGGATATTCTGGCGGAAATAATGGCCATACCGGCGGTATTAATCCGGGGCGTTAAACAGGAACAGGTATTCGTTTTTATCAGCAGCGATTCCCCAGGAAACCCGTATCCACAAGGGGATAAAACACCGCTCAATAGCGGGCTTTTCTGCGAGACGGTATTCTCCAGTGGCCAAGCCCTGCTGGTAGCCGATGCATTGCAGGGTGCGCGTAACGGGAAAAATCTGGATATTAAATTGGGCATGATCGCTTATATGGGTTTGCCCTTAATGTGGCCGGATGGTGAGCTGTTTGGCAGCTTGTGTGCCCTGGATGATAAGGTTAACCCCTACTCTCCTTTATATGAAAAATTATTACAGCAGTTTCAACTGTTAATCGAGAGTGATCTTAATCATCTACTACAAATGCAAACCATGCAGGTTCAAGAAGCTGAATGCCAACAAGCCATATTGGCCAGACAAGAGGCTGAAGCGGCTAACCTGGCCAAGTCGACTTTTTTAGCCAACATGTCCCACGAAATTCGCACCCCCCTCAATGCCGTGCTGGGATTTTCCCAAATATTAAAAGGCGAACAGGCTTTAAACTCGGAGCAACGTGAGGCGGTGGTGACCATCGAGAACGCCGGCAATCATTTGTTGGGGCTGATCAATGATTTTCTGGACATTGCCAAAATAGAGTCGGGTGCCATGGAGTTAAATAATTCCATTTTTAATTTGGCCGAGTTAAGCGGGGAATTGGCCCAGATGTTTTCACTGCGATGTGATCAAAAAGGACTGTTATGGCGCTTGGAAAACACGCTTACTCAAACCCAGACACTAGTACTGGGCGACGCCAGAAAGATACGGCAGGTGCTGATTAACCTGCTGGATAACGCCGTTAAGTTCACCCAGGAGGGGGAGGTTCGCCTGTCATTAAAAGCCATTGCACATGGGCGCTTTCGTTTTGAAGTGACCGATAGCGGTCCCGGCATTGAAGCGGCGGAACAGGAAAAACTTTTTGTGCCATTTCAGCAGACCGCTAACGGCGCCCTGGCAGGCGGCACGGGTTTGGGGTTAGTGATCGCTGAAAAACAGGTGGCACTCATGGGCGGGCAACTTAAATTAAATTCAAACCCCGAGCAAGGCTGTTGTTTCATGATGGAATTGGATTTGCCAACGGCTAAAAATACGCAGGTCAACACCAATCAGCAGGTGAAAAAGTTGGCCGAGGGTGAGCAGGTGAGCGCCCTGGTGGTGGATGATATTAAAGTGAACCGCGACATACTGGCCAAGGTACTGAGTAAGGTAGGGGTAGAGGTAAAACTGGCTGCCAGCGGTGCCCAGGCCCTGGCGCAATTACAAAAAAAACAGGTCGACATCGTCTTCATGGATATTCGCATGCCAGACATGGATGGCATCGCCGCCCTGCAGCATATTCGCCAGCAACACCCGCTAGCTAACATCAAATGTGTGGCCATTTCCGCTTCTACCTTGCAGCACCAGAAGCAAACTTATTTACAGGCAGGGTTTGATGACGTGGTAGGTAAACCCTTTCAATTTGAGACTATCTATCAGTGTTTACAGCAACTGCTAGGGGTATCGTTTAATTACGGCCTTGATGAAACCGCCACCCAAAAGCAGGCCGACAATAGAGTGCCGTTGACCATTCCCAGTGAATTACTTAAACGTCTTCAAAAAGCGGCGGATGAATACTGGGTGAGTGAGCTTGAAACCTGCTTGAAGGAACTCAGCGAACTGGGAGAGGAGGGAACAACGCTAGCCGATGGCCTAAGGCTTTTCATGGGCCGTTATGATATGGATGGCTTGCTTGAAGTGCTAGCTAAGCTGGAACGGAATTAAATAAGTGTAACGTATTCTCCCCCTTCCTAAGTAACGTCAACCCTGGTTTGTTTAATAAGAAAATAGTGCAGTCTAGCCATCTGGCAGCGCCCGTTGCCAATGAGCCACAAAATTCCAAATATGAGCAATTTGTGACAGCCAGGTTAGAAAGACGGCCACGATGCTAGTAGTATCCACATCAGAAAAAATAATATTGTGAGGCTTTCATGAAAAAATTAATGATCTTATTTGCCGCCGGTTGCCTGGGTGGCCTGGCCAACTCGTTGGTGGTTTGGCAATTCGGTTCTCTGGGCATTAGTGCTTCTGTGGGGGTAAACATTGCCCCCAACTTGTCGGCCCATTGGCTCTACCCCAGAATCGTGTGGGGCGGCATTTGGGGCCTGGTATTTTTACTGCCCATGTATGCCTCCAAACCCATGATGAAAGGGGCTATTTTGAGTTTACTGCCCAGCGCCATTCAACTGTTGGTGGTATTTCCGTTTAAGGCCCACCAAGGCATGGGCGGCGTTGAACTGGGTTTATTAACCCCTGCACTCGTATTATTTTTTAACTGGGTATGGGGAGTAGTCACCGCCATCGCGATTAAGATGGCCAGGTGATACATTCCCAAAACCACAATAATTAGAATCTTTCATATAGATAGGGACATTATGGACACTTGCACCGAATTTGCCGTCTTTAAGGTGGCACCACAAAACATGGCTAGGGTCATTGAATTAAGCCATGCCATTTTTAATGAGATGAATGAATCGCAAACCGTCATCACACACCATCAGGTATTAAAAAATACCAAACAACCTGACGAGCTATGCTGGCACCTTACCTGGCTTAATAAGGAAGTGGCCGCCACCACCACCCAAAATTGGCCCAGCTTTAACAGCACCGCCGAGTTCCAGTCTCTGGTGGGAGAGAACCTTTATTACGGGCACTTTGTTAAGGCCCATTAAACCTCAATTACCGCCAGCGAATATCATAATCTGGTCTAAGCTTAGCTAAGACGAGTATTGCCCTTGTGTGGCAGTATGCCGAAGGATGATTGAGGGCGGGCATGCACCAAACCAAAGTGCTTATTGTGGACGACATGAAGGTCAACCAACTGGTGCTGTCGTGCATTCTGGAGGATCTTCCCGCCCGTATCGATGTGGCCAGTTCGGGGGCCGATGCGTTGGCTTTGCTGGCAGACAACGAGTACGCGGTGATTCTCATGGACATTCAGATGCCGGGCATGACCGGTTTTGAGTGTGTCTCCACTATTCGTAAGACCCCCGATATTGAGCATATTCCGGTTATTTTTGTCACCGCCATGGGCCACGATGATAAATTCGTGGACCAGGGTTATCACTTGGGGGCGGTGGATTATTTGTTGAAACCCGTAGATGCCGACATGCTCATTAGCAAGGTGAAGGTATTTATCTCCCTATTTGAACAAAGAGTGAAACTGCAAGAAAGCCTGGCTGAAGCTAAAGCCATACAACATAAAAATGACCAACTGTTAAATTTCATGGCCGAAGGCATATTAGGGCTGAATAACGAAAATGTTATCACCTTCGCCAACATTGCCGCCTGCACCTTGCTCACCAGCAACCGCGAACAGGTGGTGGGGCGCCCCATTAAAGATTTCATTAACCCCAGCGCCAGCCAGGAACATTGGGAAGACTCAAACTTTAGCCATATATTTAAAGACGGCCAGTGCCATCACATGGACGACGCCGTATTTTGGCGTAATGATAAAGAAACCTTTCCGGTGGAGTATACCCAGGCCACGATCCTGGAAGGGGCCAAAATAGTGGGCGGGGTGGTGGCCTTTCAGGACATTACCGAGCGCAAAAAAGACCAACAAAAATTACTTAACCTGGCCCGTTATGATCAGGTGACCCAGTTGCCCAACCGCAGCATGTATTGGGATTTTTTAAGTAAATCCATTGCCACCGCCGATCGCACCAACAACAATATCGCCATCCTGTTACTGGACTTAGATAACTTTAAACAAATAAACGACAGCCTGGGTCACGATGCAGGGGATGAATTATTGATTCAGATGGCCAAAAAATTATCTCATTGTGTGCGTGAAGCCGATATTGTGGCTCGGGTAGGGGGGGATGAATTTGCCATTTTATTATTAAACCCCAGAGACACTCAGGTAGCGGCCAACGTTGCACAAAAAGTGCTGGCCGATATTGCACAAACATTTCATATTTTCTCCAACGACGTGTCGGTGCGGGCCAGTATTGGCATTGCCATTTATCCGGATGACGGCACCACCGCCACTCACCTTACCAAGGCCGCCGACACGGCTATGTATCACGCCAAGAGCAGCGGTCGCAATACCTTTAAATATTTTAGTCGTGCCATGCACGAGCGTATTCAACACGACATGAAGATGACTCAGGAATTACACAAGGCCCTGGATGGACAACAAATGTCGGTGCATTTTCAGCCCCAGTTGCAGGTAAACAACAATCAACTGGTGGGATTTGAAGCCTTGATTCGTTGGCATCACCCCAAGATGGGGCAAGTGAGTCCGGCAGAGTTTATTCCCGTGGCCGAAACCAACGGCCTCATTACCGAGATTGGGGACTGGTGTTTAATGCAGGCGCTGCAACAGACTAAAAAATGGAATGAAAAACTCGTTAATGGCAACCGGGTGAATATTGCAGTAAATGTGTCGTCGTTGCAATTTAAACAAAATAAATTTGCCGAACACATCATTAATATTGTGACATCCAGTGGCCTGCCGCCCGAGTTATTAGAGCTGGAAATAACCGAGACTGCCATCATGGAAAACCCCCAGCAAACCATCGAAGATTTGCATAAATTACGGGCCGCCGGCATTCGTATATCCATGGATGACTTTGGCACCGGGTATTCGTCTTTGGCGCAATTAAAACAACTGCCCATTGATGTCTTAAAAATTGATAAGTCCTTTATCGATGAAATTAACCAAAATGATTCGGGCAATGCCATCGTTAAATCCATCATTGACCTGGCCCACAGCCTGAATATCTCGGTGGTGGCCGAAGGGGTGGAAACTCAGGATCAGTTCACTTTTTTACAGAAGAGTGATTGCGATGTGGTGCAAGGTTATTATTTTTCCAAACCCCTGGACGTGCCAAATTCC
>Ga0209081_1002525_pt1 | contig 10583 bp, 7 predicted proteins | sample GOMGulsemesocosm_4_FD_184636 | JGI IMG/M metagenome (GOLD analysis project Ga0209081, IMG submission 184636) | Methane-oxidizing microbial communities from mesocosms in the Gulf of Mexico - GOM15B Gulf of Mexico (SPAdes) (version 2) | ecosystem: Environmental > Aquatic > Marine > Cold seeps... | reverse complement strand
ACCTAACTAACCTAACTAAAAGCATGTTCAAATATAAAGAACCATGACAAACTAAGCTTTAGCAGCAGCTAGTTGTGCTTCTACTTCAGCGGCAAAATCTTCATCTTTCTTCTCGATACCTTCACCAACTTCTAGGCGAATGAATGAAGAAATACTAATACCTTTTTCTTTAAGCACTACACCGACAGATTTTTTAGGTTCCATGATGAAAGGTTGACCGGTCAAAGAAACTTCACCCGTAAACTTCTTCATACGACCAATGATTATTTTTTCAAGTAATTCAACTGGCTTTTTCTTCTTTTCATCAAGCGCATCGTTTTCAGCTTTTAATATATCAAGTTGAATACGTTTTTCATTGCTTACTACATCGCTTGGTACATCTTCAGGGTTAATATAATCTGGCTTGCTTGCAGCAATATGCATTGCAATATGTTTAAGTGCTTCAACATCACCTTCACCAGCAACAACAACACCAATTTTAGAGCCATGTGAATAAGATGCTAAGTTAACACCTTCAACATATTCAACACGACGTACATTGATGTTTTCACCAATTTTAGTCACTAAGGTAATACGCTTTTCTTCGAATTGCGCCTGAAGTGCTTCAATTGTTGTTTTTGAAGCAAGTGCAGCATCAGCAACAGCATTAGCAAAACCTAAAAAGTTTTCATCCATTGCCACGAAATCAGTTTGACAATTAACTTCAACTAAGACAGATGTATCACCTGATGTTTTAATGATAATCGCGCCTTCAGCAGCAATATTACCTGCTTTTTTAGCCGCTTTTGCTTGACCGTTCTTACGCATGTTTTCAATCGCAAGTTCCATATCACCGTCAGCTTCTTGTAGTGCTTTTTTACAATCCATCATGCCCGCAGCTGTGCGTTGACGAAGTTCTTTAACCATTGCAGCTGTAACTGTCATAGGTAATTCCTTTGTTTTTCAGTTATCCCCATGATTTTATTAATTTAAATAACTTAAATAACTTAAATAACAAAACAAAGGGAATAAATATTAAATGTGGTGTCATAAAAGCAACACTAGATAGTATTGCTTTTATGAGTAAACGAAATGTTTACTAAGTCATTATTCTTTGCAGAATATTAATTACTCAGTTTCAACAAAACCGTCTTTTTCAGCTTGTACAACAATGTTTTGCTCACGGCCAGACATAACTGCATCAGCCACAGCGTTACAGTATAAAGTTACTGCGCGAATAGCATCATCGTTACCAGGAACAATGTAATCAATATTATCTGGGTTTGAGTTAGTATCAACAACAGAAACTACTGGGATACCAAGGTTGTTTGCTTCTTTAATCGCAATGTGTTCGTGATCGGCATCAATGATAAAGATAACATCAGGTAAACCACCCATGTTCTTAATACCACCTAAGCTTTTATCAAGCTTTTCCATTTCACGTGTACGCATTAACGCTTCTTTTTTAGTTAAAGCTTCAAAAGTACCGTCAGTGCTTTGAGATTCAAGATCTTTTAAACGTTTGATTGATTGACGAACTGTTTTCCAGTTAGTCAACATACCACCTAACCAGCGGTGATTAACGAAGAATTGATCAGATTTGATCGCAGCATCTTTGATAGCATCACTTGCAGCACGTTTAGTACCAACAAATAAAACTTTACCTTTCTTAGAAGAAATATTGTTAATAAAAGCAAGTGCTTCATTAAACATAGGAACTGTTTGTTCAAGGTTAATGATATGAACTTTATCGCGAGCACCAAAAATGAATGGTTTCATTTTTGGATTCCAGTAACGAGTTTTGTGACCGAAATGAACACCAGCTTTAAGCATATCGCGCATTGAAACGTTTGACATTGTATTTTCCTTTATGGGGTTAAGCGTTCATACACCCAATATGCACGACCCTTGATGCTAAATATAACAATAAAGTTATTTAGCTAGGCACCCCGGCATATCTTTAATAGATGTATGTGAATTTATAATAAGATCAATATGCCTTGCAGCATAAACAGACCGATTTAATTGTCGCTAAAACAAGTATTATTTTACACGTTACTGTAAGCTTATTTTATTAAAAAATTGATGATTAAAGTAACAAATAACAGCTAAATTTTTAGCGTCGCACTTTATACCATAAAACGGTAATTTTAACCAGACAAATAATTCACTGGGATATTTATCCTTATCACGGTAAAATCACACCATGTGATTAACGAATCAAACCAATTTCAGGTAAATAATGACTTCACCTTTATCGACATCAGCTGTGCAAATTTTTTTTATTTACGATAGCCACTGCCCTTGGAGCTTTGCAACAACGCCCTTGGTTAATGAAATTCACAAGGCATTTCCTCAAATATCAATAAACCTATGGCATAGCGCTTTTTTTTCTAAATTGAATGAAACAGAAATAACCATAACAAAGCAAGAAATTAAAGAGGTTGAGCAACTAAGTAATATACGCTTTTCAACTAATTATTTGCAAACACTTGAACAAAGCAAAGACTCTACATTAGCGGCTAACTTAATGACTTGGGCGCAATTAAAAACACCTAACTTGGCTCTCCCTTTATTAAACGCCATACAAAGCGCACATTTTGATCAAGGCAATGGTTTACAGAAACAAGAAGATTTAGCTGAAATTATTACCGAACTAAAACTGTCACCACCCAGTAAAGTATTTAAAAGTGATAAATTAAGTAAAGACGCGCTAGCTCTTATTGAAGAAATATTTGCTTTACAAGAAATTATTGAAACCCAAGCTATTCCAGCACTATTACTCGCGATTAATAACGAACTTATTTTACTTGATCATAGCTTATATTTAACGCAACCCAATGCTATCGTAGAAGCAGTACAATTAGCACTGAATGAGCATCATCTAAGCACAACTTAAAGGTTAACAATAACTTAACTAAATAATTCACCTAAACAATTTACCTAAATAAAAGAAAGAGACTTTAATGGCCATAAAAATTAAAAGCCAAGACGAAATAGAAAAAATGCGCATTGTTGGACAACTAGCCTGTGACGTACTAGAAATGATTGCCCCACATGTAAAGTCAGGCGTCACCACCAATGAACTAAATACCCTATGTGCTAATTACACAGAAAAAACACAAAAAGCTATTTCAGCACCGTTAAATTATCATGATTTTCCAAAGTCTATCTGCACATCAATCAATCATGTTGTTTGCCATGGCATTCCTGACAATACTGTTTTAAAAGATGGTGATATTATAAATATTGATATCACTGTAAAAAAAGATGGCTACCACGGTGATACCAGTAAAATGTTTTTAATTGGTGACGTTTCTCCTGAAGACAACCGTTTATGTCGTTTAGCACAAGAGTCTTTGTATATTGGTTTGAAAAAAGTAAAACCCGGCGCTGACTTTGGTGAAATAGGTACAGCAATTCAAAAATTCATCAAAAGCAAAGGTCGTTATTCTATTGTAAAAGACTACTGTGGTCATGGCATTGGTATAGAATTTCATGAAGAGCCTCAAATTGTTCATTACAAAAATAAAGCCGGTGAAAAAATGCGTGAAGGTATGTGTTTTACTATTGAGCCAATGATAAATTTAGGTAGAGCGCAAACAATTTTAGACAAGGAAGACAACTGGACGGTTTATACCAGTGATGGTAAAAATTCAGCTCAATGGGAACACACTATTGTAGTGACCAAAACAGGTTGTGAAATACTCACTTTGCGTAAAGAAGAAACTATTAACCGAATGTTACATAATTAACAATAACTCTATAGCATAGCGAGCAGATTCAATTTGAAAATGCATCGCTTTAAAAGTTCGCAAATAAACGCCCTTTTAAAAAAATAGGTAAATAAGTGACTAATAATCTCATCGAAAATAATCTCATAGCAAATAATTCCATAACAAATAACATTGTTCCCCAACATTTTATTGACCGTTTAGCCATTAGCTCTGAATCTTTATCTAGCAAAGATATTTATCAACTAACCTTAGCATTTAATGATTGGCTAAAAGCCGCCTTCAGTGAACACGATGTTCACGATTTACTGAATGCCAGAGCCATTTTTGTTGATGCCATACTGGGTAAGCTTTGGTGTCAACATCAGCTTAATGAACACCAAATAACTCTAGTGGCTGTCGGAGGCTATGGCCGTGGAGAGTTACACCCCTATTCTGATGTTGATATTTTATTATTAACGCAAACTGATATTAAACCAGATCTTGAAGAAAAAATATCAAGTTTTATCACACAGCTTTGGGATATTAAACTTGATATTGGCTCTAGTGTTCGTTCAATAAATGAGTGTATAAAACAAGCGGTTAATGATGTTACTGTCGCGACCAACTTAATGGAAATGCGACAATTAGCAGGTAACCAGTTATTAATACAACAATTGTCATCATTATTAAGTAAAGATGAGTTTTGGACTTCTGAAAAGTTTTTTATTGCTAAACGAGAAGAACAAAAAAAACGTCATCAACAATATCATGGTGCTGCATACACCTTAGAGCCTAATTTAAAGGCGAGTCCTGGTGCTTTACGAGACATTCAAACTATTGCTTGGGTTGCTAAGCGACATTTTCTAGCTGATTCACTAGAAGAATTAGTTCAACACCGATACCTTTACCCTAATGAATTTGCAGAGCTGATAGATGCACAAGATTATCTATGGCGTATGCGTTTTGCACTGCATTTTATTGCGAAACGCAGTGAGAACCGACTACTTTTTGATTATCAAACCGATGTAGCCAAAATGATGGGGTTTGGTGATGAAGGCAAAGCGCCTGTAGAACGTATGATGAAACGGTTTTTTCTCATTGTTTCCCGTGTTGGTGAACTAAACTCTATTTTATTACAGCGCTTTAAACAAGAAATCATTCAAAATTCTGAGCAAGTAAACAGCAAAGTGATTAACCAAGACTTTGAATTAGTTGATAAACTGATTAACACCACCAACGATAGAATCTTTATGCGCCCCATAAAGATAATTGAAATATTTTTAATTATTGCTCAAGAGCCAAGTATAGAAGGTATTCATTCCCATACTTTACGATTAATGCGCAATACTCGCCAAGGCTTAATTTCAGGCTTAAGTGATTACGCCCAGTGCAGAAAAATTTTTATAGCAATAATGAAACACCCTCGCGGTTTAGGTTTAGCATTTGATCTAATGCACCGCCACGGCATTATTGGCTCTTATTTACCACTTTGGCGCAATATTGTCGGGCAAATGCAATTTGATTTATTCCACGCTTATTCCGTAGATGAACATAGTTATCGCGTGGTAAAAAACCTCTATCAATTCAGTCAAAAAGAGCATGATCATAAAAACCCTCTGTGCAGCAAAATCATGCAGCAAATTCGCAAACCTGACGTTTTATATATAACAGGAATTTTTCACGATATTGCCAAAGGTAGAGGCGGAGATCATGCAGAGCTTGGCGCGGTAGACGCACTACTATTCTGTCAATCACACCAGATGAGTAAACATGACAGTAATATGGTTTCATGGTTAGTTAAAAACCATTTATTAATGTCTGTTACTGCTCAACGGCGTGATATTCACGATGAAAATGTTATCCGCACGTTTGGCGAAATAGTACGCGATGAAGCCCACCTTGATTATTTATATTGTTTAACGGTGGCTGATATGCGCGCCACTAATGAAAGTTTATGGAATGGCTGGAAGGCAAACTTATTACACGATTTATATTTTAATACTCAGCGTGCTTTTCGCCATGGCTTATCAAAACCGGTAGAAATTCGCGCTAAAATTCGCGAAAACAAGCAACAAGCACTTGATATATTAACTGACCTCAACATTGATGAATTACAATTAACATCAGTATGGAAAGAATTTAGAGCCGATTACTTTTTACGCTATTCACCTGAGCAAATTGCTAGACATTGTCAACGTATTATAGGGCATGATAGAGACGAACCTTTAGTGATCATTAGTCCTAAACCATACCGAGGTGGCACTGAAGTTTTTATTTTTGCAAAAGATAAAATTAATATTTTTGCTAGCACTGTTGAATTACTCAGTATAAAAAAACTATCCATTCATGATGCAAAGATCATCACCACAAAAACAGGGTACACAGTCAATACTTTCATTATTTTAGACTCTCGCGGACATGCCATTAAAGAGCATTATCAAACAGAAGAAATATCAAAAGCGCTGATAAAACAATTAAAACAAGACAATATGTCTAATATTTCGTTACAAACAGCAAGACGAGAAGTAAAACAATTCAAATGCCCACTTAACGTTAGTTTTATAAAAATAAGTGCTAAAAGTAAAACTATGATTGAGATTACTGCACTTGATAGACCTGATTTATTAAGTAATATAGCGCTGGTATTCCAACAACTAAAAATCAATATACATTCAGCAAAAATAACTACTTTTGGTGAAAAAGCAGATGATGTTTTCACTATTTCAACCAGTGATAACACGGCATTAACAACAGAAGAAAAACAGCAACTTGCTGACAAACTAACCCAAGAAATAGATTAAATACAATAAGTTAAATACAACAAATCAAATACAATAAACGATAGGAATTTATAAATGACTGATTTAACCACGTTATCAGAAACATCAGCAATAATAGAACAAGCTTTTGACGACAGAGCTAATATAAGCCCTGCAACAGTTTCTAATGAAGTAAAGGCGGCTGTTTTAGACTCGCTTGCTGCACTTAATAATGGCAGCGCTCGCGTAGCAGAAAAAATTGATGGCCAGTGGCATGTTCATCAATGGCTTAAAAAAGCAGTGCTATTGTCTTTTCGTATTTGGGATAACCAAGTTATTGACGGTGCTGAAAGTACCTTTTTTGATAAAGTACCAATGAAATATGATGGCTATACCCAAGCCATGTTTGAAGCAGACGGAGTACGTGTTGTTCCGGGAGCTTCAGTACGTACAGGCAGCTTTATCGGCAAGAATGTTGTCGTCATGCCAAGCTTTGTCAATATTGGTGCTTTTGTTGATGAAGGTTGTATGGTTGACGCTTGGGCAACTGTTGGTTCTTGTGCGCAAATAGGTAAGAATGTGCATTTATCTGGCGGTGTTGGTATTGGTGGCGTATTAGAGCCTTTACAAGCTGGCCCTACCATTATTGAAGATGACTGTTTTATTGGTGCCCGATCTGAAATTGTTGAGGGTGTGGTGATTGAAGAAGGTGCAGTAATTTCAATGGGTGTTTATATTGGTCAAAGTACGCGTATATATGATCGTGAAACAGGCGAAATACATTACGGCCGTGTCCCTGCTGGTTCAGTAGTTGTACCGGGTAATTTACCATCAAAATGTGGCAAGTACAGTTTGTACGCTGCTATTATCGTGAAAAAAGTTGATGCTAAAACTCGCGCTAAAACAGGTATAAATGAATTATTACGTTTAGCGGAATAAAATAATTTGTAGGAGGGGATTTATCCCCGATCTCTTTAAAGATCGCGGTTAAAACCGCTCCTACTTCAACTCGCGCTAAAACAAGTATAAATGAATTATTACGTTTAGCGGAATAAAATAATTTGTAGGAGGGGATTTATCCCCGATCTCTTTAAAGATCGCGGTTAAAACCGCTCCTACTTCAATAGAAGAGCTCGCGGTTAAAGCTGCTCCTACTGCTTATCCATTTCTTCTATTTTAACTTTCCAAATAGCTGGGCCTGTAACATGCGCTGACTCACCTGAGCTGTCAACGGCAACGGTTACTGGCATATCTTCTACTTCAAACTCATAAATAGCTTCCATTCCAAGTTCTTCAAACGCCACAACACGTGCTTTTTTAATTGCTTTAGAAACAAGATACGCTGCACCACCAACGGCCATTAAGTACACTGACTTATGCTGTTTAATATTTTCAACCGTTGCTGCACCACGTTCAGACTTACCAATAGAACCTAATAACCCTGTTTGAGAAAGCATTAACTCAGAAAACTTATCCATACGAGTTGCTGTTGTAGGGCCTGCAGGACCAACCGCTTCATCACCAACTGCATCAACAGGACCCACGTAATAAATAAATTTATCAGTGAAATCAACAGGTAACTCTTCGCCTTTGGCCAACATGTCAGCAATACGCTTATGAGCAGCATCACGACCTGTCAAAATAGTACCGCTTAATAAAACAGTTTCACCCGTTTTCCACTGTGCAATATCAGCTTTTGTTAAACCATCAACATTAACACGACGAACATCATCACCAACTTCCCAAGTAATATCTGGCCACTCTTCAAGTTTAGGCGGAGTTAAATCAGCAGGACCTGATCCATCAAGATGAAAATGCACATGGCGAGTCGCAGCACAATTTGGGATCATAACCACAGGCTTAGATGCTGCATGCGTTGGCACAGCGTTAATTTTAACATCAACTACCGTCGTCAAACCACCAAGGCCTTGCGCACCAATGCCCAGCTTATTAACACGATCAAAAATTTCTAAACGTAGCTCTTCTTCCGCATTTTGTGCACCGCGTTCAATTAAATCTTGAATATTAACAGGGTCCATCAGGCTTTCTTTCGCTAAAACACCCGCTTTTTCAGCCGTTCCACCAATACCTATACCTAACATGCCTGGCGGACACCAACCAGCGCCCATAGAAGGTAACGTTTTTACAACCCAATCAGCAATAGAGTCTGATGGATTTAACATTGCCATTTTAGTTTTATTTTCACTACCGCCGCCTTTTGCAGCAATCATCACTTCAATTTCATCACCTTCAACAAGGTCAATATGAACCACTGATGGCGTATTATCTTTAGTATTTGTACGTGCGCCTGCAGGATCAGCAACAATAGAGGCGCGTAATGGGTTATCAGGATTCAAATAAGCACGGCGTGTACCTTCATCCACCATTTGCTGGACAGTCATATCCGTTTTATCCCACTTAACCGCCATACCTACTTTCACAAAACAAGTGACAATTCCCGTATCTTGGCAAATAGGACGTTTACCCGTAGCCGACATGCGTGAATTAATAAGAATTTGTGCAATAGCATCTTTTGCCGCAGGGTTTAGTTCTTTATGGTAGGCTTTTTCTAACGCCTGAATAAAATCTAGTGGATGATAATAAGAAATGTATTGCAATGCATCTTCAATACTATCGATTAAGTCTTTTTGTTTAATTATTTTATCGGACATCTTGCTCTCAACTTTCATTTAAAGTGTTTATAATCTTTTTCTTCTATACTTATAATAATATACTTATAATAATATACTTATTAATAATATACTTATAATACCTTGCTATTGAAACTACGACTAGTAGCCAATAGCCGAAATATTTGAGAAACATCACCTTGTCTTCATCTTTTCCTCTTGCTTTGTCAGTAAAAGCGTTGAACTTGCCAACAGGTATTTCACCTGTAGAGTTATTTACACCGTTAGCAAACACACCATGGGCAATGTGGTTAGACTCAGATCAACATGGCCAAGGCAACCATACTGACGCCTGCTTTGATATTTTAGTTTGGCAACCAGAAGTAACCTTATGCACCACCGATGGTGAAACAAAAATTCATTTTACTGCAAGCAACAAAAGCCAATTAAGTGAAGAAGATCCTTTATCTTTAGTCAAAAAAATTCAACAGCAAATATTAGCAAAGTCATCGGTTTCACCAGAAAACATCCCCTTTTTAGGTGGTGCTTTAGGCTATTTAGCCTATGACTTAGGACGTCGATTTGAAAAGATCCCGACACTAGCAGAACAAGATATAAACGAGCCAGAAATGGCAATAGGTATATACAGTCAAGCCGTTATTTTTGATCATAAAAAGCAGCAGTATTTCTTAATTTGTCCGCAACACAAACGTCAGGAAATTGAAGATTTCCTCCTAGAGAAAATGATAAGCCAAGGTCATAAAAGTACTCATCATCAACACTTTTCTTTAACCTCAAACTGGCAAAGCAATATGGATAAAGCCAGCTATACCAAAAAATTCAACCAAGTTCAGCAATACTTATTAAGTGGTGATTGTTACCAAATTAACCTAGCTCAACGCTTTAGTGCTGACTATCAAGGTGATGAGTTTCAAGCCTACTGCGCACTTCGTCAAGAGAACCAAGCGCCCTTTTCGGCTTTTATGCGCTTTGATCATTCAGCTATATTAAGTGTTTCTCCAGAGCGTTTTTTACGATTATCTCAAGGTAAAGTACAAAGCAAGCCTATCAAAGGAACCATGGCAAGAAGTAAAGAGGTAGATCAAGATGCAAAAAATGCTATTTCACTCAAAAACTCAATTAAAGATCGTGCTGAAAACGTCATGATTGTTGACTTACTACGCAATGACATTTCTAAAGTTTGCCTACCAAACTCTGTTATTGTACCTAAATTATTTGATGTGGAAAGCTTTCCTGCGGTGCATCACCTTGTTAGTACGGTAGAAGGGCAGCTCGTTAAAGATCATGATGGCTATGACTTATTACGCGGTGCTTTTCCTGGTGGTTCAATTACAGGAGCGCCTAAAATCCGCGCTATGGAAATCATCGAACAGCTTGAGCCACACAGGCGTAGTATATATTGTGGTAGTATCGGTTACATATCTACTTGCGGTACTATGGACACCAGTATCACTATTCGCACATTACTATGTAAACAA
>Ga0209081_1002523_pt1 | contig 10598 bp, 6 predicted proteins | sample GOMGulsemesocosm_4_FD_184636 | JGI IMG/M metagenome (GOLD analysis project Ga0209081, IMG submission 184636) | Methane-oxidizing microbial communities from mesocosms in the Gulf of Mexico - GOM15B Gulf of Mexico (SPAdes) (version 2) | ecosystem: Environmental > Aquatic > Marine > Cold seeps... | reverse complement strand
CTATCCATTTCTAACATTTTTATATAGTTGGCTGAAACACGCAAACCTGCCGTTGGGAACCAGTTCAAGCCTAGAGTCAGGTTATCCATTTCACCCCCTATAATGTCGCCATCATTTAAGTCTATCGTACTGTAACGCAGCGCCACTTCCCATGCACCAATGCCGCCTTTGCCAACGATACTTTTAGGTTTAACGGCTTTGAATTTTGCCCCCTTAAAGGTGTATGGTCGAGTATCGTTGGTTAAGAACCAGCCTGTTTGAGCATACCAACCATCAAACGTTGAGTCATTGGTATTGTCACGGTCAACATTTACCCGAACATATTCAGCTTGCCCAGAAAAACGCCCTTGAACCACCGCTAATTCAGCGCCTAATGTTGAATAACCACTAGAGCCCGTAAGCACACCCGTATCAACAAAATTAATACCCGAAATATGTGTTTCAGGCTGCTGTTTAAAACGCACATCATTACCGCGTGTACTACGATAGTTAGCCGCGATACCTAAATGAACAAGCGAACCTTTCTCATTAACAGGCATCCACGTTACACGTCCAGCTGTTCCCCAACCTTCATCGGAGACTCCTCCTTTTTTACTGGCTTTATCGCCGAAAACACCCAACGCCGTTGTCCAGTGTTGGCGATTAATGCTTACCATTGCACCAATATGGCGGCCAGCAGTGAACGCATCAATAGAGGCTCTTTCGGTGAATTGCGTATTATTATCACTCACTTGATCTTGCAGCATAAAAGGGTCTCTAAAGTGCCCAACTTTCATGCTCAAACCTTCAAAATCAAACCCGTTATAGCCTAGCCAAATATCGGTAATACCGCTTTTATTATCGCCCGATCCAGCAAAATCATATTCAAACTTATAGAACCAATCGTTATAAATCGTTCCTTTCATATACAAGCGAGCACGACGAATTTCTGTACCATCCCCTAATGTACTTCCCGCACCCTGCCTATCTTCACTATACGTCGCCGCATCTAACTGCATACGGCCCCCTATTTTTGTTGTGAACGCACCGTCACGTGTTTTTACGGCAAGACCGCCTTTACTAACACTCACTTCAACATTCGTTGCTTTATCTAACTGCGCCTGCATATCTTGCTTTACAAGCGCATCTTTTTGAGCTGATGCTTCCATTTCAGCCACCACTCGTTGATATTGCTCATTAGAGATTGTACCGTTCTCATGCAGTAACATCAGCAGTGTTGCCAGTTCTGACCCCGCCTGTACAGGCGTTGATAAAGCAGCACAAACAGCCGATGCTAAAGCAATTTTATTAAGTTTCATTCCTATCCTTTTATTTTTCTTTTTATACAACCAGCCCACACAAATGCAAAATAGATGCCAAGAAGGCAAAAGTGCTCACCCCTGTGATTTATCGCGATAAGGTAGCGGTTACAGTCATTCAGCAGAATAGACTTACGCGACATTTTGTCGCAAAATATAGATTCAATTCGACACTTTGTCTCACCCCATGCCTAACAAACTGAACCCACGCCAACGTAAAGCCATTCGTGACAAGCGCCCCCACTTTGGTAAAAGCCCAAGCATCACTCAGCTTCTACATGATATTGAGCTTATCGCCCAGAGAAGCACCCCTGTATTACTTGAAGGTGAAACGGGCACAGGGAAAAGCCTATTAGCCAGACAAATACACCAGACCAGTCAGCGTAAAGGGGATTTTATTGCTATAAATTGCGCCACGTTTAGTCAAAACTTACTCGAAACAGAGTTGTTTGGCCATGTAAAAGGCGCCTTCACTGGGGCTAAAGGCGCTCGCAAGGGCTTAGTCGCATCGGCAGCAAATGGCACGTTATTTCTTGATGAAATAGCCGACCTACCTCTCGATTTTCAGCCCAAACTTCTCCATTTGTTAGAAGAGAAAAAGATTCGCCCTGTTGGCTCAGATAAAGAGCATAAAACATCGGTTCGAATTATTGCAGCGACCAACAAGCCATTGAAGAGGCTGGTTAAACAAGGCCTCTTTAGAGCTGATTTATATTACCGCCTAAATGTTATCCCCTTTACCGTACCCACTTTACGCGAACGCCCTGAGGATATAGCCGGCCTTTTTCATAACTTTGTAGAGCAGCTTAGCGAAGAGCATGACATTACCGCCCCAACACTGCTATCAACAGAGTTAGCTTTATTAATGCAACACGACTGGCCGGGCAATATTCGTGAACTAAGGAACCACATTGAGCGATGCCTATTACTCAAGCTCAATTTTACTAGTAGCCTTGCCACTCAGTCGTCTTTAAAGCCAACAGCATCCGCTTTAAAAAGCCATGAGAAACACCATATACTAACCGCTATAAAGGAGCATAACGGCAATAAAACCAAAGCAGCGTCTGCACTTGGTATTTCACGCCGCACCTTAGATCGAAAACTAAAATTATGGAGCGAGACCTCTGCATAACGTAGCGAGCGACAACAAGACACCAAAAGTAGGCGCTTTAGGCGAGGCAAAAATTAGCGAAAAAGCGGAGTTCCTTTCATGAGGCCTACTCTTGGTACTAGTGTAAATGAGCATTTTGAGCTGGTTTTTACCAACATTAGGTGCTTTAGGCAACGCCGTATTGTCTAGCGCGGTAGTTGTGCTGGGGTCTCGGAGCGAAAACTCGGCTTAAAATAATATACTTATCTTCAACCCCATTTTACGCGTAAAATGGGCTACTTCAATTTCAGTCATTTAATCAAGCCCTAATTATTATGCGTACTAGCCAGTTCCCTCTTAATACCGTTAAAGAAACCCCTTCCGATGCCGAGATTATTAGTCATCAGTTAATGATTCGTGCAGGCTTAGTTCGTAAGCTTGCCGCTGGCTTATACAACTGGCTACCGCTAGGTGTACGCGTACTGCAAAAGGTACAAGCTATTGTTCGCGAAGAAATGAATAATGCAGGCGCACTTGAAGTGCTTATGCCCGTCGTACAACCCGCTGAGCTATGGCAAGAATCAGGCCGCTGGGAACAGTATGGCCCAGAGCTAACCCGCTTACATGATCGTCATGGGCGCGAGTTTTGTTTAGGCCCCACTCATGAGGAAATTGTTACCGAGCTGGCTCGCAACGAAATAAAAAGCTACAAGCAGTTACCGCTTAATTACTACCAAATTCAAACTAAGTTCCGTGATGAAATTCGCCCTCGCTTTGGCATTATGCGTTCGCGTGAGTTTATTATGAAAGATGCCTATTCATTTCATATTAGCGACGAATCTTTACAAGAAACCTATGACCGAATGTTTCAGGCTTATAACAATATATTCACTCGCCTAGGCTTGAATTTTAGGCCTGTACTGGCAGACACAGGGTCTATTGGTGGAAATGCATCGCATGAGTTCCACGTATTAGCTGATTCGGGTGAAGATGCTATTGCCTTCTCAACTGAAAGCCAATATGCCGCTAATGTTGAAAAAGCGGAAGCACTCGCCCCTACAGACGCTAGAGCTGATGCCAGCGAGACACTACAAAAAGTAACCACTGTTGGCCAGCGTAGCATTGAAGAAATAAGCACCTTCTTAAAGGTTAAACCTGAGCAATGCCTAAAAACATTGCTCGTTAACGGTGAAGATGGCGCTGTTATCGCTCTTGTTTTACGGGGCGACCATACACTCAATGACATTAAAGCCGAAAAAATAGACGGCGTCGCCAGCCCTTTAACCCTCGCAAGTGATGAAGATATTCAACGCGTTGCTGGCTGTAGTGCTGGTTATATTGGGCCGATAGGTCTTGAAATACCGCTCGTTGTTGATCGTAGCGCCGACCAAGCAGCTAACTTTGTTTGTGGTGCTAATGAAAACGATACGCACTTTACGGGAGTAAATTGGGTAAGAGATTTAGCTGAGCCTGCACATATTGCTGATATTCGCCAAGTTGTTGCTGGTGATCAAAGCCCTGATGGCCAAGGCACATTAACCATTGCTCGCGGTATAGAAGTGGGGCATATTTTCCAGCTTGGCACTAAATACAGCGAAGCCATGAAAGCAACCGTTCTTAATGAGAACGGGAAAAACCAAACCATAACAATGGGGTGCTACGGTATTGGTATTACCCGCGTAATTGCTGCCGCTATTGAGCAAAACCATGATGATAAAGGTATCATTTGGCCTGCTGCGCTAGCACCTTTTCAAGTAGCCCTACTGCCAATGAATATGCATAAATCGGAGCGTTTAAAAGAAGCAACTGAAAAACTCTATAACGAGCTGATTGAAGCGGGCTTCGATGTTTTATTTGATGACCGAAAAGTTCGCCCTGGCTTTATGTTCTCCGATATGGAGTTAATTGGCATTCCACACCGTATCGTACTAGGCGACAGAGGCCTCGACAATGATATGGCTGAATACCGAGGTAGACAAGACAGTGATAACACCGACATTCCCTTAAGTGAGATCATTCAACACCTTCAAAATATTAGCTAATTCAATAAAAAAGGCCCTATTAATAGGGCCTTTTTTATTAACATGGAAGGAGTCTTCGCAAACTTTTTATCACATCAGAACAGGTCTACTTCACCTTCTGACATAGACTTTTGCACTACCGCCTCATGCTTGGCAGCACAATGTTCCGAACGTATTTGTTGCAAGTTTTCACGTAAGTTCTTAATACGTAGAATACTGCTATTGGTTGAACTATCCGCCGCATAACTTTGCGCCGCCTGAGTAATAAAAGGCGCTACTTGCTGACACGTTAACTCAACATGCTGCGCCAGCTGGTTAACCATATCTTCAAACTGCAAACCTTGTACTGCCATAGAAACCTCACTATTAAGGCTAGCTGTTGATGCATTAATAAACTCTAATTTTTGCTCAATCATATGATTTAAACCTTCAATATCCGTCATCATCACTTTCATATGTTCTTTCGAGCTCATCGCAACACTCATATCTTTTGCGGCCATTGCGCCGATTGTTTCGACCGCACTTTCAATATTAACTCGTGACTTTTTAATCACATCCCTAATTTGATCGCCTGTTTCAGATGAGCCTGTAGACAACTTACGAACTTCATCAGCTACCACAGCAAAACCACGTCCATGCTCACCTGCTCTCGCTGCCTCAATAGCCGCGTTTAATGCCAGCAAATTTGTTTGCTCGGCAATCCCTGTTACATTATTTAACAAGGCATGAATCTCATCCATATTGGAAGAAATATCATCAACATTGCCCACCATTTCCATACTTTGTTGACTAATTGCCAGCATGTTTTGTACAAAATAGTTCAATGTTGAGCTGGCCTCTTTAACAAACTTAGAGAAATCGACACTATTTTCATCCTCACCCTTAGGCGACATGGCTTGCATAACCACAGAAATCTCACGCTCTTGCGTCTGCGCATGCTCATTCATTCCATTAAAGCTATTACTGAGTTGAACCACCGCATCAGCCAGCAACTGCCTAATACGCTCAACTTCAGCTTGTGCTCTTGATAGTTCTTCATCAACGATCCGACTAACATCCTCTAGCAAAGCGGCTACTTCTCGGTCTAAGTCCTCATCAGGTAAAGCTATTGCTTTCATCGTTGATGACGCATTAGAGTTTACTTTTAACCCAACCAGTAACCACGACACTGTCACTATTACTAATAGTCCAGGCGTAACAAAAGGTGTCGTTTCGGGGATAAAAAAACTAGCGGCTATCGCTGCCACACTAAACATTATCGCTATGCGGAATTGTTGTACAAATGTTTTCTTTTCCATATCCTATTTTCTCCACCTTATTAAACAACTGACAGTCATGCTATCGGCTGCTTTGTTTAACTCTTTACTATTCATACTGAGCAATTAAATGCTCAGCCATTTTTTTAAGTGATATAACCGACTGCGCTGCAGATAACTTAACGGCACTACCCGGCATACCCCAAACCACGCTTGATGCTTCATCCTGCGCTGTTGTTGTTGCTCCCGCCTCTAGCAACTCCAGCATGCCTTCAGCACCATCGTTCCCCATGCCCGTTAACATAACCGCATGAACATCTTTAGGCGCGCAGTCTATTAGCGAGCGAAACATAACGTCAACCGAAGGTTTATGTCTGTTCACTTCTAAGCCATCATTTAATACACACGTAAAGCCAGCCCCTTTTTTAACCAGCAATAAATGTTTATCTCCGGGTGCAATATAAACATGCCCCTGCTTTAACTCCATGCCCGTTTCTGCTTCAACAACCGTTAAATGGCACATACCATCAAGCCGCTTTGCAAATGCGGCACTAAATGATTTAGGGATATGTTGGGTGATTACAATAGGTGGTGAATCAAGTGGCAATCCAACCACAAGCTCCTTTATTGCTTCAGTGCCGCCTGTTGATGAGCCAATAGCTATAATTTGCTTATGGTTCTTACGATGCATAGATTTTGGCTCGATCGCATCAGCAACTCTCGTTGCTAAACTCGCCCCTCTAACCCGCGCCTTAGAGGCCGCCCGAACTTTAGTACAAATATCATCAGCGTACTTTGCCAGCCCTGCCTTAACATTCACTTTCGGTTTAGCAACAAAATCAACCGCACCCAGTTCAAGCGCCTTAAATGTCGCTTCAGCACCTTTCTCCGTGAGTGTTGATACCATAACCACCGGAACTGGGCGTAAGCGCATCAAATTAGCTAAAAAGGTAATACCATCCATCCGAGGCATTTCAATATCAAGGGTGAGAACGTCAGGCTTTAGTGATTTAATTTTATCACGTGCAATTAATGGATCCATTGCCGTTCCAACTACCTCAATATCATCCGTTTGATTAAAGATCTCAGTCAATACTTGTCGCACAATAGCCGAATCATCAACAATCAGTAGTCTAATTTTTTTTACTTTTCCCACTTTTAATCCTATCGTCTAAAACAAATCAACCGAGCCACCAATTGACTCCGTGTTTAATTTCTTTAGGTACTCAGAGTCCCGTTCTAACAGGGTTGTATTACTAACCTTCTTCAATTTTCTAACTTTTACTTTACCCGTTTTAACATGGAATATAACTTTCCTTGGGTAACGATCCCCCACGTCTTCCTTAACCAACTGCAAGCGCTCGTTCGCAATATAATCATACACAAATGAAATATTCCTCAAGCCAACATCCGTCATTTGATCCATCACTCGACCACCACCAATCACTTTAAGCTCTAAACGACTTTTTACGGCCCCATGCTTAATCATGTCATTAATCATATGCTCCATAGCAAAGTTACCGTAGCGAGTTTCAGCACTAATAACGGTACTACCCCATGAGTCTGCATGGTCGTTAGAATAAAGCGGCAACATAAAGTGATTCATACCCGCAATACCCACAACTCGATCAATAACACAAACAGAAATACAAGAGCCCAGTACGGTTGCAATCAACTCATCATTTTTACTCACATAGTATTGGCCAGGAAGTATCTTCGCCGAATAATACCCATGAGTAGAGTCCCAGTAGCGATTAATATCTTCAAAACCTGGCAAGGCACTAGGCATACTGAGAGGCTTCGTGTGCGAACTAACCATACCTAGCTAGTTCGCTGGTAAATAGTGTGCCCTAATGACTCAAAACGATCACACACATTAAACATATTTTCTGAGTGTCCAATAAACAAATGGCCGTCATTCGATAACACATCAGCGTAGCGCCCAAACAAGGTGCGCTGCGTATCTTTATCAAAATAGATAACAACATTTCGGCAGAAAATAATGTCTATTGGGCCTTTTATAGGCCACTGATGCAATAAGTTTAGCTGCTTAAAGGTAATCAATTCTTGCAACTCTGCTTTCATTTTTACTAATTCAGACTTATCATCCCGACCGCGCTTCATCCAGCGCTTTTTATACTCGGGACTAACGCCATCGACTCTCGTTTTATCGTAAACACCTTTCTCGGCCTTAGCGACCACATTTGAGTCAAGATCAGTCGCAATTATTTTCACATCCCAACCAGGGTGATCCGCAAAAAATTCTTTCACCGTCATCGCAATACTGTAAGGCTCTTCACCCGTAGAGCAACCTGCACTCCATATACGTATCCGCCGAGTTGCCGCATTTTTTTCTAAAAGGCTGGGAAAAACCGTGCTCTTCAAATATCCAAAATGATGCTCTTCTCGAAAAAATGACGTTAGATTCGTTGTAATAGCATTCACTAAATGAATCAGCTCTTCCTCATCCTCTCGCTCAATAATCTTCAAATAACTATTAAAATCAGGCAAATCCAATGCCCGTAAACGTCGAGTTAAACGCCCGTAGACCATATCTTGCTTTCCATCAGCTAAAACAATCCCTGTATGAGACTTAACTAACTGACGAATTTTATCAAACACCTCTTCTGTAAACTCAAACTCTCTCGTTTTATCTACTTTTATTTTAGCGACCACCATACCCTCCCTTAATTACCACCATAAACTCCAACCTACAGACACTGCTTACTGAAATACCTAACCCTCTCCAAGTACCTGTATTAGAGTCCATAAGGTGTATTCGCTTAATAATTAGAACTCATCCCACTCATCCTCATCACCACTCGCCATTCCTCTTATTCCTGCTGGTGCTGGTGCTGGTGCTGGTGCTGGTGCTGGTGCTGGTGCTGGTGCTGGTGCTCGACTAACAGCCACAGGTGCTTCCGTAACCATAGATGCTGGTAATGTAAAGAATGAAGCCGCCTTATCTAAAGTAGAAGCTTGGTCTTGTAAGGACATTGCCGCCGCCGATGACTCTTCAACTAAGGCCGCATTTTGCTGAGTAACACTATCAAGGTTCGTCACTGCCGCATTTACTTGCTCAATACCTACTGCCTGCTCTGAACTAGCCGATGCAATATCTGAAATTAAGGTACTCACCTCTTGTACCGAGGTAACAATTTGCCCCAATACATTACCCGACTCATCAACCAGCTTAGTCCCTTCGTTTACTTTTTCAGTACTGTCATTGATTAGCAGTTTAATTTCTTTCGCTGCGCCTGCACTACGTTGGGCTAAGTTCCTAACCTCGCTCGCTACCACCGCGAAACCCCGCCCGTGTTCACCGGCTCTTGCTGCTTCAACGGCTGCGTTTAATGCAAGAAGATTCGTTTGGAAAGCAATCTCATCAATCACCCCAATGATGTCAGAAATCTTTTTGCTTGATGAGTTAATTTCACTCATCGCAACCACTGCATCTTTCACCACTTCGCCACCTTTGGTTGCTAAAGAACTCGCTCCTTCAGCCAAATCATTAGCACGCCTTGAATTTGCTGCGGTTTGTTGCACCGTACTCGTAAGCTCTTCAACACTGGCAGCAGTTTCTTCAAGCTCCGATGCTTGCTGTTCAGTTCGGTTGCTTAAATCTGCATTACCGGCAGCAATTTCACTCGTCGCAACCGCAATATTACTGGATGCCGTACTAATATTGCTGATCGAATCACGGAGGTTATCAATCGTTTTGTTAGCAGAGTCCATTAACTCTTTAATTTCACCGTGGTATTCACCTTCTGCTTGAACATCTAAATTACCTTCGGCAAGCTCTCCTAACAAGCCTCCAATATTCCTCACAGGCGATGCAAAAGTATCAACTAGATCATTGACCCCCGAAGCAATTGCTTTCATTCCACCATCATAAGAAGAGTGGTCTATTCGATCATCTAAACGACCTGCCGTTGCCGCCTGAATAATATTCTGAATTTGCGTTTCAGCATCTTTTATTTCGGTTAAATCCTGCCACTCCACCATATTGCCCATGTACTCGCCATCAGGGCCTTCGATGAAGGAAGCATTTACCTTAAAGGTAACACCTGCCAGCTCAATTTCAGCTTCGGCGGGTAAACGGCTTTTATCCGCTAATAAACCACGCTGATGCTCAGGGTGCTTATGGAATTGATCAATACATTGTCCAACCAAGTTATCGGGGTCCATGCTCGGCCAAATAGTACGCAAAGCATCCATCCTATTACGCATCATTTCAATCACCGCACTATTGGCGTAGGTAATATTCAAATCCGCATCACACATCATTAAGTTGGTTTGCGCGCTATCAACCGCTGACTGCAAACGTGCCACTTCTTTTTCTTTAGCCTTGGCTTCAGTTAAATCTTGCCATTCGACCATATTACCCATGTACTCACCATCTGGGCCTTCTATATAAGAGGCATTTACCTTAAAGGTAATCCCTCCTAGCTCAATTTCAGCTTCGGCGGGTAAACGGCTTTTATCCGCTAATAAACCACGCTGATGCCCAGGGTGCTTATGGAATTGATCAATGCATTGTCCAACCAAATTATCGGGATCCATGCTCGGCCAAATAGTACGCAAAACCTCTACTCGATTACGCATCATTTCAACCACCGCGCTATTGGCGTAGATAATATTCAAGTCCGCATCGCACATCATTAAGTTGGTTTGCGCGCTATCAACCGCCGACTGTAGGCGTGCCACTTCTTTTTCTTTAGCCTTCGCTTCAGTTAAATCTTGCCACTCGACCATATTGCCGACGTACTCACCATCAACGCCTTCAACAAACGAGGCTTTAACTTTAAAGGTGATGCCTGCCAACTCCAACTCAGCCTCCATCGGAAGGCTATTTTTATCTGCTAGGAGGGCACGTTGGTGAGCTGGGTTTCTGTGAAATTGATCAATATTTTGACCAATCAAATTTTCTGGG
>Ga0209081_1002521_pt1 | contig 10605 bp, 6 predicted proteins | sample GOMGulsemesocosm_4_FD_184636 | JGI IMG/M metagenome (GOLD analysis project Ga0209081, IMG submission 184636) | Methane-oxidizing microbial communities from mesocosms in the Gulf of Mexico - GOM15B Gulf of Mexico (SPAdes) (version 2) | ecosystem: Environmental > Aquatic > Marine > Cold seeps... | reverse complement strand
GAACAAGCCACCTTAGATACCTTGTTGGCCAGCATTATTTATTCTAGTGCCATCGAAGGCGAAAAACTTAATGCGTCCTCGGTACGCTCGTCATTAGCCAATAAACTGGGTATTTCTGAGGAAAGGCAATATCCAACGACAGCGCAAACTGACGGTTTAGCGGAAATTACGATTGATGCTATCAGCAACTGGAATATACCTTTAACCCTAGAACGAATTTTAACGTGGCATCGTTTACTTTTTCCGGAAGGTTATACTTTTCTTAATCCAATACAAGGCGGGGTATTAAGAGGAGATGACCCGATGCAAGTGGTTTCTGGCCGCATCGACCGACCTAAGGTTCACTTTGAAGCGCCCCCGAGAAACGTTCTTGAACAGGATCTTAGCCAATTTATCGATTGGTTTAATACATCTAAATCAGATAAATCACTCGACCCCGTCGTTCGCGCAGCAATCACTCATTTGTGGTTTGTAACGCTGCACCCTTTGGATGATGGTAATGGTCGCATCACCCGCTTGTTAACTGATCTAGCACTAGCACAAGGGGAAAGCCAGTCGATTCGCTTTTACGCTATATCCATGAGTATCCTGGAACGGCGAAAAGCCTATTATGCTATCTTGGAAAGCACTCAAAAAGGCGGACTGGATATTACCTCATGGTTGCTTTGGTTTCTTGATACGTTAAATGATGCGCTGCTCAATACGCTTAACGCTATTGAACAAACGCTGAGCAAGGCAAACTACTGGCGACGAGTCGATCAAACCCAATTAACCTCAGAGCAGGCCAAGGTATTGAATCGCTTACTCGATGGTGAATTTGAACTTGGCATTAGTAGTAGCCAGTATCAAAAAGTAGCGAAAGTGAGTCGGGCTACAGCAACACGTCATTTGTCTCAATTAGTTGAAATGGGTTGTTTGCTCAAAACTGACGCCGGCGGGCGTAGTACCCGTTATGTCATCTGTCATATCTAAGAAGCTGTAGTTTTACCTATAGAATAGGCGAATTTAGGCTGTAAGAAATTTGTGACAGAACCGCCTAAGTTAAGTTGATTGCAAGCTGAGAAGCCCTATTTCATTAACCTAGACGGCTATTCACTTGACATAGTTTCACTGGTACTCTGAAGTAGAAATTCTACACAACACAATATGTCGAGGTTAACTTGGTCATGTAGGATAAGGCTCAAGCAAAATTCTAAGGCCCCAAATACATAAAATACCGCTATCACTATATTGCCGCAGTCCATCCAGCACTGAAACTATGTCTAGAGGTCACTAAAAAGCTACCAGAATAACGTAAAAATAACTCGTCTCTATCCAAGCGCCTCTCGGAGTGTGTTGGTTTATAGCTAAAGCTGAACGTCAGCAGTCAGCCAATGGCGGACGGTCGTTTAACGGCAGATACACAAAATTATTTGAGGGTCTAAAAAGGCTTTTCATCGTCATGAGTGTAATCGCTATTTGAGCCCTCGAACAACGCTTCGTTGCCTTCTGTGATTAAGCCCATTTAACTTCGGGACATATAAAGAATATTGATTTTTACCATCTTTTTTAGATTGATACATAGCTAAATCTGCTTGGTGAATAATGTCCTCTAGAGTATATATGTCTTTATAGAAGGAAATGCCAATGGAACAGGATATTATATATTCTTTTTCTTTAATTATTACAGGGGCTTTCAGCTCATCTATGACTTGTTTCGCTATATTGATAACGTGCTCTTTTACCATGTTATTACACGTTTTAATGATGAACTCATCGCCTCCAATCCGATAAGGTGTAGCAGAAAGTTCAGCTGTTACCTGAGTAAGTTTAAGCGCAACTTCTTTAAGAAAGTAATCTCCCACATCATGACCATAGGTATCATTAATATCTTTAAAATCATCTAAATCTAAAAATATAATAGAACCACTTTTTCCTTTTGCATCTTCGAAGATGGCTAATCTATTTCGAATCCCAGTTAAGTGATCATAGTAGGCTAATTCTTCTAGTTTCTTTTTTTGTAATTCTATAAGATCCAATTGACGTTTGTGTTCAGAAATATCGATAAGCATACCAATTAGATTTAATGGTTTGCCATTTTCATCCCTTTTTGTCACCTTTGCTTTTGCAGATAACCATTTAGGCGAGTTTAAGGAATTTGAGGGATATTCAACATCATAGAATTCATACTTACCTGACCATGTGCCTTCAAATTGTTCCAATACGGATTCCATAAGACTCTGGTCATTTTGCTTCTTCATGAAATTAGCCCAAACATCATTAGTATATAATTTATCAGGTCTAGATTTTTCTCCTATTAACTCCATCGTTTTATCTTGGGCATAAAAGTAACCGGGGTGAGATTCAAGATCATAATAAAATATTCCCATACCAGCATGATCCGAAGCTAATTGAAATAACTCGTGTAGTAGTTTAATTTCAGGTGATATTTTCTTTTCTTTCACTCTATACCCCAGCTATTTTATTTTATCTTCGTCTTTTTAATACGACAAATCAAGAGTAATTCAAAATTGTTGAAATTGATACTCTAAATGCGAAACAAGAATACTAATTCATGAGTCAGTGATCTGCTCAAGTTAAACTGCACACTTTTCTCTTACACACTCAAATTCAAAACGCGACAAAACCAGTTTAACCACTGTCCGCTGTGGGTCGGTTACTAACCATTGGACCTAGACCTCTAAAGTCTCCTAAAATTATAAGTCTGGATAGTCGCTTGTCAGCCATGAGCAGGCGTTCAAAAATTAGCTGGAGTAAAAGTTTATACCTTTAAAGGAAAGCATTTTTGTTATGCTTAACTGAGATGAAGGTCAAATTAAATGATTAGAAATTCAAATACTGAATGTTATTCGTATCTGTTTATCTTGTATTAAACGCATGTTACCTTCCAAAAGGAGAATCGTAATTTTAAGTGCCATCCAAACATCGAAAAAAACGGGGCAAGAGCGGCTCATATTTAATGGTAAACAACTTCCTGTTAATCTACTTTCATTTTGGCAGTGGTCAAGCTCAGAATTACTTGGTAACGCTCTGAGAGGGGTTCTAGCAGAATTTATTGTGGCGTCAGCAATAGATGTTTTGGAAAAGCCAAGCCAAAATTATTCCTAATGGTGTCGCCTGATAATAACAACCAAATGTTTGAATGACCGTTTTTGGCTGATTTCTGAAGACTAGAAACATTAATTTAGTTAATTTCTTATGTCCACTTTTTGCATATAAAAAAACCAACCATTAATCTTCAACCCTGTCATTTGCCAGTCACTCTACAAATTTTTATTTTATTGAAGGGAGTCTGATAAAAACAAGACGAATGATGAACCTATCTTTGCATCGCCTGATCTAAACGCGAATCTTCATTAACGCCCTTATCCGGCATTGAATCAATCATTCTGTTAATGATTTCGATGGCATTGTCTGTTTCATCATTTTCAAGTTCCTCCAGCACTAAAAATAATTCACTCGTAATCCTATCCAGCGTGTTTTCCTTAATACGCAATTCGCCTTGGTGCATCGCCTGCGTTAGCGCAACTCGACAAATTTTATTCAGTTCTATTGGGCTGAACGGTTTTGTTAAATAATCATTCGCTCCCAATAAAATCAATTTCTGCTGAATATCTCGTTCTGATCTTGCCGAGACAATCACAATGTATTGGCTAGGATTGATCGCACGTATCTCATGCAAAACATCTTCACCCGAACTACCCGAGAGCATTAAATCCAGCAAGATTAATTCATGCTTTTTCTTTTTCCAACATAAAACCCCCTCCTCCCCTGAATGACACACATCTACCTCGTATGCCTTCTCTAAAGTAATCCGCATGCCCTTAGCAATACCCATATTATCTTCAATCAGCAAGATGCTAGGCTTGTCTTTGCGCTCACTCGAAATTAAATGCTCTATATTAATCGGCTGAGATAGATCTAGCGTTTTAATGTCATGGTTTGCGGCTAATAGAGTGGTGTGTGTTTCATCTCCCGCATCGATCAAAAAAATAGGTAAACGTTCCCCCTTAATGGCCTTAATATTTAAAGTGATATGCCTTGCCATGCTCCAGATATCGGTATCGATTAATTGAGCGTCGGTGATCAAACAATCATACGCATTGATCTCTAATGTAGAAAACAGATCCTCACCTGTCTCAACAAAATCCAGGCTGTGCTCTTTAAAGAGTGAATTTACTTTATGAAATGTATCCAGTGATGAGCTAGCGAGTAGTATTTTCATCGGTTTTTATAAAGTCCAGAGAGTTAATTAATAGCGGGATGCCCTGTTTAGGTTTCAATGTCAGGTGCGTAACAGGTTTAACTTTTGCACCCGGCTTGAGTTTAAATTCAAAAGCACGAAGAAATAAGGCCATAATCGTCGTTATTTCCATACGCGCTAGATGCATGCCAATACACATACGCATCCCGCCGCCATAAGGATAAAAGGCATAGCCTTTATTCGTTCTATTCAAAAATCTTTCCGGTTTATATTCCAGCGGATCTTCCCATAAATCAGGGTGCCGGTGCGTGACATACATAGACAATGTGACCAAGCCCTCTTCTTTAAGTTTATAAGCACCCAGCTGCGTATCTTGAGTTACATCCCGGTAAGTAACGTACGCGGCAGGCGCTAAACGCATAGCCTCATCAATCGCCGCATTGAGAAACACAAAACGATCTAACGCTGCAAAGTACACCGCCTTCTTTGTCGGCCAGCCCTCTACCACCTCAGCCCGCGCGCGAGCTTGATGCTCTGGATGTTGCGCTAAATAATACAAGACCCACAAAAGAGTACTGATTGTCGTTTCTTGTCCGGCAAAATAAAGCGTAAACAACTGATCCCTTAATTCTTTAGGATTCATAAATTGAGCAAACAAAGGCAACAGTGCATTGTCTGTATCCCGGCTTTCATTCTCAGATATTTCGCGAATACTGTTATCAATGACCTTTAAAGCCGCTTTATATTTTAAGTTACCGGGTGTCGGTAATTTATTGAGCAACCCATTAAAGACTAAAGATTTCACGCCGTGATCCGCCAGTTTTTCACTAACGAATTCGATGGCCTGAATTAATTGTTGAGAGGTTTTATCTTCTGGTTTCAAGCCAAAAAGAATATGGCTCATAATACTTTGCATCAACGGCTGAATAACATTTTCAGCATTGATCGCTGAACTGTCCCTAATCTCCTGAAACTGCTTTAATGATTCATCGACCACCAAAGGGAACCACTCGGATACTTTGGATTTATTAAAAAAGGGCTGTAATTGTTTTCTTTGCTGCTCCCAGTCCTGACCATAACTATTAAACAAGCCATTACCGAAGGCTGGATAAAAGACCTCATGAAACTTCTTTTTCATATAATGGCCGTCTTTCTCCTCCTTAAACACTTGGGCAATATCATCAGGGTGACTCACTAAATAATCAGTAAAGCCAAAGATTTTGAATTTTGCTATATCACCATACTTATCACGGGTTTTAACTAAAAAAGCCAAAATGTTCCAAGCAACGTCTGGAAATGAATTAATAAAAGGGTAGCCATCATCCCCACGGGGCTCAAGAAGATCCTTAAAGGGGCATTTTTTTTCACTCATTGTCTTTCTCTTATAGTTTAACGGAAATAATGCCCATAAACGTACGGTCATTTATCGGGTAATCCCCAGGTATAGAAGTGCCGTCCGTACTGGGGTATCTCACATTTGCACCGAGTAAATTATTAACTTTAAACGTCAAATCAAAATATCCCAGCACCTTTTGACCCCGTAAAGTAAAATCAAGCAGCGTATAATCTGCTATCGCCGAGCGCGAATCTAACGAAGAACGCTCTCTGCCTATAATCGATGTGGAACGTAAGTTGGTTGACCAATTCGGTATAAATTCCCAATTGATCGCCGCAAAGACCTGATGTGCTGGCGCCGTTATAATAAACACATCTTTGGCTGTATTTTTAGGGTCTATTTTTAAATACGTATAGTTCATATCTACGGTTAGGTTTTCCAAAACTTGATAATTGGCATCCACCTCGACCCCATACGTATTAGCACCTTCAGAATTAATAAAAACATGACTTTCAGATTGTGTCATCGTATCGACGAATACACTTTCGGTAATTAAATTATCTGTTTCATACCAAAATAAATTCAGCTGGGTTTTAAAGTTATAAGCCCATTGCTTATCGATAGACCACTCGACGGTTTGTGTTGTTTCCGGTTCCAAATCAGGATTCCCCGTTATCGCAATGCCCTGATTCGAGTACATTTCAAGAAATGAAGGCGCTCTAAACGCGCGTCCGTACATTAATTTTGTCGTGAGCGAATAAGAAGCATTCCAAATTAAACTCGCTCTTGGGTTAACGGTTAATCCAAAGTCAGAAAAATAGTCCAGCCTAAGCCCTGTCGTTAGGCTAAAATCATTTAAGAAATTCCACTCATCCTGTACAAAACCATAACCATTAGAGCGTGAGGCAGTATCAGCAAAAGCAGCTACCCCAATATCATCGGTATTTTGAACAGAGCCAATAGGCAGCAGCGAATTAAAGGGGCCTTGAATGAAATTACGCTCTTCATGTATACCCGTCGTCTGATCATGTTTAAAGCCAGCCCCGACATGAATTTTATGGTTCTCTATTCTTTCGTAAAGCGTCGCTAGCTGAGTCGATACAATATGCGAAGTGTATCCCAAGTTATCGATAACCGGATCAACAAATAAACCGCCCATTGCCCCTTGTGGAAACATATTGGACTGAGTATCAAACACATAGCCGGTATAATTCAAATCCAAGGTTGTTAGCCAATCTGACGGCCCAAATCTTAATTTTAACCCCGTTACCCAGCTATCACTTTGTATATACCCCTTATTATCCAGCGCTTTCGCAATCCCGACACCATTTTGGGATTTATTATGGATATAGCGTAGATATAATTCCGCTTGCTTCTTATAGTGAACCGAAAGCTTAATATCGACTTCCTCCTTGCCGTTATTAATCGAACTAGGGGCTAAAGAAGCGTTGGTATTGAACGCATCATCCATTAAAGTTTGCCGATCACGGCTAACGATACCTTGGCTGCCGTTCGTCGTTGATCCTTGTGCCGAAAAGTTCACCTTTATATCATGGGACTTAAAACCATGATTAAGCCAGCCGCCATAGGTATCTAAACTGCCGACAAAGGTTCCCATATCCGTGCCAGTGCGTTGCTTGGTAATGATATTAATCACCCCTGAAAAAGCATTAGCACCATAAAGAGCGGAACCTGGCCCTTTAATGATTTCTATACGCTCTATATTTTTTGTTAAATGGCTTAAGGAAAACTCAGGGCTACCTTCTACCGCGCTATTAATGGGAATGCCGTCTAAGTACATCAGAACCGCCGAATTAACCTCCGATCCCATACCCCGTATCACATAGACAGGAAAAAAACCGTTCGCATAAGACACATGGATGCCTGGCACCGTGGCCAGTACTTCGTCTAGTGTTATTGCACCGATGGCTTCTATCTCTTCCGAGTTAATGACATAAGCCGAAGACGGCGACTCTTTTACTAACTGCTCGTAACCCGACGCTAACATGATGGTGTCACCGTAAAGGTCCGTTAAATCCTCCGCCCATAAAGGCTGCATAAAACATAATGAAAAAGCCGTTAATATTTTTAAAGTATCCATTGCGAGTCCCCATTGAAAGTTAACTTATTTTGGTTATGTGAGGACTTTGACTGGGCGGAGTGATGGCTCCAAAAATAAGCGGCAGGTCTTTAAAAAAGATAGCACTGACGACTGATTGCCGATTCTGTCCTTGAACGGTAAAGCGCATAACATTGAGTCCCGTCTCACCTCGCGTATGTCGCTTTTTTTTAAAAACAATTTTTTGAATTGCTTGCCAATCCATTTCATTATCAACGGCGATAGAAAAATCTTGAAAGATACCGGGCGTGATTAAGATAACGCCACCTTGCACAGTATGAACACGTGCTTTTGCGATATTGGTTTTTATTCTACCTTCTTTGATGCCTGTTCGTAACCACAAAAAAAATGCTTGATCTTTCGATTCACTTCCCTGGCTTATTATTTCTATGTTGTTATTTAATCTCGCTTTTTTATCACTTTTTTGACTGGTTATCGCTGCCGTATTTTCGAGTAATGCTTGTTGTGGTAGTCGTGGTATCGATGCGAGATCTGTAGCAGCGGTATAAGCAGAGACCTTATCTTCTGTTGATGGAAAAAAGGCCAAAAAATCAAGCGGGTCTAATTCTTCAGGTAATTCAGGCATTGTTTCAGGGTATCTCTCGGCTATTGGATCCTGTTCAGTGTCTGTGATTACGTTTCTATCCTGAGCAATACAATCCGATGCCTCTAAAGCACTCGCTTTTTCTATCTCGGGTTCCTGAGAGTCTACAAAAGGTATGAGAGAGCCTGCAAATTGATCAGGATGATCAGGATGATTCCATATCTTAGAGACCGGGATCTTCATCACCGTAACGGCCTTATGAGACCAATCCTCATGACTTACGGTTACTTTAAAAAGCGCCGCGTCATTCTCAAGTGCCAACACTCCCTGTGCTTGAAGAAGATCATATATGGGCCCATTACTGGCCGGTAAGGCTGAATGCCCTTCTTGGGTAAGCTGCGCACGAACACTATTGACGGTACGTTTACTCAGTAACCAGCAATGCTCATCTTTAACCCACCCAGTAGCAGACTGACTGTTCAGGGTGATTAGGCCATCCTGTAATAAGTAACGTAATGAGGTGATTATTTTTTCATGCAAGGGTTTAGCAATAGCGTTGTGATTCGATTCTGCGCCTAAATTACTGGCAATGGATTTACGATCTGCGAGGGAAACAATTTCCCCAATAGAGCCAGCGTTGTCAGCATCCCCAGAAACACTGGCTAACCATTGCATGAAAACAGTCGGTTGACGACTGAGCCACGCCATCCCCTCATCAGGAATGATTTTATACGTGAGTAACGGGGCCGATTTTTCAGGTCTTTGGGAAACTCTTTTCCTGGAAAATTGATAAAGATACCAAGTCCCTTGCTCATCTAAAAACCCCTGCCACGGGATCCATTGCTGTGCTTGGTGGTCTTGATCATAAACCGTGATTATTTGGTGGACGACAGGTTTGGCTAAGTCATGACAAAGTGCTGCCAAAAATACCGCATAAGTCCACATATCTTGTTGTGCAGAAACCTCCTCGGCACTGCCGTTAGCAGATAACACATAAGAGCGACGAATTTTTAACGAAATCACACAGACTTCCAAGGTATGCTCTAACAGACCTCCTTGGTGGGCGTGATGATGAACGTCTGAGGCAGGCAATAATTGAACAAAGCGCGCAAAATTATCAATGCTTTTTTGATAAAGACGGGCAAAGTTAGCTTCCGATAAGCCGGCTAATTCTTTAATATGGGCTAAACGTCCTAAATGAGGCGCTAACAATTGATCGACCGATAGCACCGTCAGTATCCCAGGAATATTCGGGACTAGCTTTATAGGAGCTGTCATCGCTTTAGGAGGCGGATTTTTTATGAATAAGCGACTTAATAACTTATGCATCTGAATCCCAGCTTATCTCCGCCTCATTAATGAGTGCATTAATAAATTTAGACTCCATACTGCCTTTATGTTGAAGTTTAATCGCTGCGACATGCTGTGGACGGATATATTTTAACACCGAGGGCTCAATGCGTAATTTACGGCTGGCCATTTCCCAATAACTCGAATGGATGCCGAGTAAGATTGTTGTGCCGCAATTGGTTAAGAAATCTTCAGAAAAATGTGTCGGTGATTGCGAAGCGCACCATAAAGCCAAACCAAACTTACGCCCTTCTTTAGCAATGATATTAATAATATTAGCCGGATCATCGCGAATAAATTTATGGGCTTCGTCTAAGAAAACAATATGCTGCACATCCGGTTTAACGCCAGAATCCTGACATCGCCTAAAAATCTCTTCTAAGCGCAAATAAACAAACATCACTTGCTCATCATCGCTAAGATTCTTTAATTGGTGACAGCGGCCTTTAGAATCGCCAAAAGGCGGTGGATTAGGTCTGAATATACCTGAGGCATTAAGGTTATTGAGTCGTTCAATAATGCTTTGTAAGACATCCTTGCTGTTATATTTCATCACATCACTGAGTTCGCGGCCTGATTCAATGGTCTCTACATAGGTTGCAAATTCTGCGGTAACTTTGAGTTTTGCTAGTTCTAAGGATTTTCGTGTTTTTTCAATATCGGTATCATTGCTTGAAGATTGATGTTTTTGCAGGGCACGATTTAAACTGAGGGTTAATTTATTGACCTTATCTAAAATACTAATGGATTGGTTATTAGCTCCCAAATATAACGCTTTTAACTTATGACTCGCGTAGTTCAGTAAATCATCAATCGTTGGATAATACGCTTTTAACGCCAGATAATCCTGCTGGTCGATTAACTGATCTCTCATTTTTTCAGTCATCTCTTTTTTTATCCATGATTGAGGATGCGTGTCATAACATCCATTGAGCAAATAAACATCGTTCAGTAAATTTCTTAACGCCGTTTCTTGTTTAGAGCCTAATTGTCGACTGGAGGCATTGATCATACGAATGATTTCATTAATACGTCGTCTCACGCCCCCTGAA
>Ga0209081_1002518_pt1 | contig 10608 bp, 9 predicted proteins | sample GOMGulsemesocosm_4_FD_184636 | JGI IMG/M metagenome (GOLD analysis project Ga0209081, IMG submission 184636) | Methane-oxidizing microbial communities from mesocosms in the Gulf of Mexico - GOM15B Gulf of Mexico (SPAdes) (version 2) | ecosystem: Environmental > Aquatic > Marine > Cold seeps... | reverse complement strand
CTAGATTACTGCGACCAGCCAGCCGCGTCTAGGGCAAGGGCCAACTCTGCGTGTAGATCCTCTATACCTACTCCACCGCGAAGGCTTCACGCGGGCAAGCGGCTCGGAGGTTTACGGTTAAAGTTTCTGGGTACTGCCATCGACGCGGGCCCAAGATACGGCCACCTCGATAGCACCCTGTGAACCCCAGGGCATTGAGCTCTGGCTGCGATACTGAACGCATCGCTCAAAGAGCACAGGACAGCACCTTACACTTGGTCATTCTCACTGCCCCTCGGAGAAATCAATCTGACAGCCGGGTGTTGGGTACTTAAGCTTCAAGCGTTTTATGCTCGCAGCCAAGCTCACGGCAAGCTGCTCATGGCTGCGGTGAACGTGCATATAGGCGGGCGAAAACTGAAGTACATCCTGCAACGCAACCGAGCGCTTAACCTCAGTCAGCAATTGTGAGCGCTGAGTGGACGGCACCGCCAGTATGTTTATGCGTTCACTCATTAATAATTGCGCCGCCTGCTTAATGCTTTCATAACCCACCAACTCGGCGTTGGGCCAGCGAGTTAGCACCGCCTCATCACCGGCCGATGCTCCCGAAATAACCCCTACTCGAACTGGCTCGGTTGCCTTAGGAGCGGTATGGCTCTTTAAGCGGTAAAACAGCACGCAGGCGTATGCCAGTGGCTCATCAACTCGAACGATTCCCACAAAGTCCTTCGACAGGTCGCGCAGGCGCGCCATGTCGCCATCTATAAGCCCGTTATTAAGCTGCGCTATTGAGCGCCTGCCAGGGAAAAAACGCAGCTCCAAAGCGTAACCATGCTCAGCCAAGGCCTTACCAATGAGCACCTGTGTATAACGCGGGCCCTTTGCATTGCCTACCAGCGCAAAGGCGCCTACAACAAATGGCCGGCCCCCAACCTCCTTTTCGGTACTGGCCACAGCCAATACGCCATAACCAGCCCCCAACAACAGCAGCCAAATGGTCCCCAGCAAAATACGCCAATTCAGCCCATACAACATTTAGATGTCCCATAGATGGACCAAGTTAGGAAGCCGCTGATCCATTTCATGGTGGCAGCCATGGGCGGCCACAGCCAAGTCGTCAGCAATATCGATAGGGATCGCAACACCATCACGTCACCGCCCGCCAGCATGAAAGACTGGGGAAGTTTCCAGCGCACAGCTGGGTAGAGGAAAGCGACGTTTGAGCAATTTAATGCTCGCCGCCAAGCGCACCGCCAGTTCATCGTGGCGCCTGTGCACATGCATATAGCTGTCGCCGAACTTAAAGACACTTGCCAATCTCAGCGGCTTATCTGTACCGGTGATTAAAGCGGGGGCCTGCACGTCGGGAATCACCAAAAAATCTATGCGTTCATGCATCAACATCTTGATCCCCTGCGCAAGGGACTTGAAGTATACCAACTCCACCGGAGGGAACATCCTCAGCAGAGTTGAGGCCACACCGGGAGCACCTGAATAAACACCCACGCTCACCGGTGATTCTGCATCGCTCAAGGCTAGCTGGTCGCGCTCTTCCAGGCGATAAATCAAGCCGCAGACTCGGTTGATGGGCTCCTCAACGCGCACAATATTTTCAAAGCCGCGTGAGAGGTCGATCGCACGAATCAGGTCAGCGTCTATGACACCGGTATTGAGCTGCGCCATCAAGCGCTTGCCGGGCATATACTCCAGCCGCATTTGATAGCCATATTCTGACAGTGCACGCTCAACCAAGAGCGCGACCCGATTCGGCCCTTTAATCTCTTTGACGAAACTGAAGGTGCCGACAACGAATTCCCTGCCTTTCTTTTCCGCGAAGGCTGGCTCCGCAAAGACAAGGGCACTCAGCCACAGAGAACAAAGCACAGACAGGCATCGACGCAACATCCCCCCCTCCCTCACGTAACACACCTCTCTTCAGTATAGGGGGCTCGACGAGCTGTGCCCTTAATGTAGGCCCTCACAGCAACACTCTGGGGCGGGTTACTCGTCAAATAAGAAGCTCGTTATGCCGGCTAAGTGCTCTTCGTACCCCTGAAACGAGTGATCTCCGCCAGGCTCCACCAGCGAGCGGCAAGCCCGGTACTTAGCCTCAGCTTGTCGGTAGTCCAAGGTTTCATCACCCGTCTGTGCCATTAGCCAATAATGCTCGACTCTTTTTGGCCTGGGAAAGTCGGCCGCCCGTAACTGGTCCGCATGTTCTTGCCGTAACTGATAGGAGTCTTCGGTGTAATAGTTGGTGAGTGTTTGTCCCAATAGCGAGGTGACTAGATCGTAGGGGCGCACCGAGGGGTTCACCAGCACCGCACGCACGCCATAGGTTTCAACTAGGTAAGTTGCCCAGAAGCCGCCCAATGAGCTGCCCACCACCCCCACCGTTTGATCAGAGCTGAGCAGTTCGGCCACCAGCTGATCCAACTGCTGACGAGTTTGGTCTGGGTAGGGACTGAGGTAAGGGCATAAATAGGTAATGTCAGGGTGTGTTTTCTGCAACCAAGAGGCGGTCTGCCGCGCCTTGGTCGAGCTGGGTGAGCTCAAGAAGCCGTGAATATAGAGGAGATTTAACATAACCCTAGTCACCTGAAGTCGAAAGCTTCAGTTTACCCTAGAGCGAGGTATAAGCACTGACTGATGGCGCTAGTAACCACCTGAGCCAAAGTCGATCGAGTATTCTTTGCGGGCTATACGTGTCACCCCCGTCTGGAAGCTACCGTCATGGTGCAGCTCAAACCAACGGTAACCCGGCATGACATCGTCGAGTGCAAAGTCGTCTTCACCCGGTTTGAATTGAATACAGGTCGACGGTGTCGCGAGCAGTTCGATGTGCCGGTACCGAGCTTCGAATGACTGATGTACGTGCCCCCAGATCAGGCCCTTCACATGCAGATGTCGCCCCAGCTCATCCAATAGTGCTTCGGCATTGCGAATTATATATTTATCCATCCAGGCGCTGCCGACCGGCACCGGCTGGTGATGAACAAAAACCAAGGTATGTTTATCAGTATCCGCCAACAGCGCTTGCAGGCGTTGCATTTCGGCTGGTCGCACCTCGCCGTGCACAGCATCCGGCACACTTGAGTCGAGCAAGATAATACGCCAGTTGGCGACATCAATATGCAAGAAAGACAAGTTGGGCCGTTCTATCGCCGCCATCACTTGAGCTTGGTCATGGTTGCCAGCCAGCCAGCCAAGCGGCTGACTCAGCTTGCCCCGGACCAGATCCAAAAAGCGCTTATAGGAAGTACTAGCGCCGTTATTGGAGATATCCCCGGTCGCCAGAAGCAGGTCTGCTGACGACTCATCGGCGACCAAGACGTCGAGCACATCAGCCAAGCTCTCGTCGGCGTTCAAACCCAACAGGCAATCACCCGCCTGCGCACCCAAGTGGCAGTCGGTAATCTGTAAAACACGCAACGGCTTATTATGGGCCTGTGCGCGAACATCCTGATGTCCCGGCATTTTGCTTCCTATCTCAGTGCCCCTAGGCTTCCTGCCTAAAGGGCCACATCCCCTAAACCGGGCAGGTTGAGCGCCTGCCTCGATAATCCATATTGCAAACTGTTGTCCAACCACTCACTGAGAAACAGGTTGCACTGCGCTTTTTCATCCGCCAAATACATCTTGCTATTGGGATAATCATACCGCGCAGCCAAGCGTTTGTGTCTACTCCAAGCCAATACTTCGGCCATGTGTGCATCGTGATATAAGCGCACCTGCAACAGCAGCTGTTTATCCCCCCAAGCGCTCGTGCCGGCGCTTAAAAACAGTTCCTGCTGGTCTATCTCCACCGTGGTGGTGTAGCGAGCTCGGTCAACGACTTGAATGTCCGTCTTCCAGCGGTGCTGGGGGCTTATCTCAAGGTCGAAATTCCAACTTTCACCTTCGGACAGGTTAGGCAATAGCTTCAGCAAGCGTGCATAATTTCCCTCACAGCAAGCAATGTGCCCGGCAAGGTCCACACGGTAGCGTCGACGCTCCGCCAGAACCGCAAAGTCCGACTGGTAGGGCCGCTGACTTGTATCAGGCGCGGGGGTGTACCCAGCTCTGCTGCGTTCTGACTCGGCCATTATCCCTCCCATAAAGTGTAAAATCTGTTAAGGGCGTCGCTAAATTCAGCAATTGACCGCTGAGATACTCAGCAAACCATCAACTAGCCCAGCGTGAACTTGCTGGCCCACATCACTCAATAGTAGGCCAAGCATGATGATATAGCCGCATCGCCTTTACAGCGTCAACTCTGCCCGTAATTTAGGGCGTCTCATCTGTAACCACTGTAAACCAATCATGGTCGCGGCGTTATTAAATCGACCACTGTAAATCTCCGCAAAGACATCATCGGCGGGTATCACCAGTAGGCGAATATCCTCGCCTTCCGTCTCCAGTCCGCTGACACCGCCATGGCAATCACTTAGGTCGGCAATCGCGCAGTAAACGTGAAGCTTTTCTGTACAGCCGCCAGGGCTGGCCATGTAATTACAAATGTATTCTATTGAGGTCGGAGCGAGACCAGTTTCTTCCTGCATCTCACGCAGCACCACGGCGTCCAGATCATCCTCACCTGGGTCCACCATGCCCGCAACTACCTCCAAGCACCAGGGCCCATTTGCATCGTCGAAAGCCCCTGGTCGAATCTGCTCGACCAAACCGATCAAATCATTCTCAGGGTCATAGAGCACAGCGCCTATGGCCTCCCCTCGATGTAGAACCTCGCGGGTAATGGGGTCGCTCCAACCACCCTGATAGAGACGGTGTCGGTATTTCAGCTCTTCAAAACGAAAAAAACCCTGAAACAGGGTTTTTCGCTCAAGAACTTCTACATCCTGCAAACCAAACTGAGGCTTGAGAAAATCCTTAGTCATAATATTAACTCGCCATTAAAGCTCGTGTCGTTAAGCGCAGAGTAAGCCACAGGACTGTATTCCCCTAACAGAAATCAGCCCTGCGCAATCTTCAGCTTAAATTAAACCTTGGCGTAGATCTCGGCGCCCTGCTCGATGAACTCCTTGGACTTCTGTTTCATCTCAGCTTGCACATCGATCATCTGCACCGTCAGCTCTTCGCCCTCGGCCAGGGGGGTAATCTCGGTGCCATGTTCCGCGGCGCTCTCTCCAGCAACAAAGTCGCGCACTTCCTGGCTGATTTTCATGGAACAGAACTTCGGGCCACACATGGAGCAAAAATGCGCCACCTTGGCCGAGTCTTTCGGCAGGGTTTCATCGTGGTAAGAGCGCGCTGTGTCTGGGTCTAGGCCTAGGTTAAATTGATCATCCCAGCGGAATTCGAAACGCGCCTTCGACAGAGCATTGTCGCGCAGCTGCGCGCCTGGGTGGCCTTTCGCCAAATCAGCCGCGTGGGCGGCAATCTTGTAGGTGATGATGCCATATTTTACATCATCTTTGTTCGGCAGACCCAAGTGTTCTTTCGGTGTCACGTAACAGAGCATCGCGCAACCGTACCAGCCGATCATCGCCGCTCCGATGCCGGAGGTGATGTGGTCATAGCCAGGGGCGATGTCTGTGGTCAGTGGTCCCAGCGTATAGAAAGGTGCTTCGTCGCAGACTTCGATCTGCTTTTCCATGTTTTCTTTGATCATGTGCATGGGCACGTGACCGGGGCCTTCAATGAAGCATTGCACATCGTGCTTCCAGGCGAGCTTGGTTAGCTCGCCCAGAGTTTCCAACTCGCCGAACTGCGCCTCATCGTTGCCGTCGGCAATGGAACCTGGACGCAGGCCATCACCCAGCGAGAAGGTCACGTCGTAGGCCTTCATTATTTCGCAGATGTCTTCAAAGTGGGTGTAGAGGAAGTTCTCCTTGTGGTGCGCCAGACACCACTTGGCCATGATGGAACCGCCGCGCGAGACGATACCGGTGACTCGCTTGGCGGTCATAGGTACATAACGCAGCAGTACGCCGGCGTGAATGGTGAAGTAATCCACACCCTGCTCAGCCTGCTCGATCAAGGTATCGCGGAATATTTCCCAGGTCAGGTCTTCGGCGACGCCGTTCACTTTTTCAAGAGCCTGGTAAATCGGCACTGTGCCGATGGGCACGTGGGAGTTGCGAATGATCCACTCGCGGGTCTCGTGGATATTCTTGCCGGTGGATAGATCCATCACCGTGTCGGCGCCCCAGCGGGTACCCCAGGTGAGCTTCTCGACTTCTTCCTCGATAGAAGAACCCAGCGCCGAGTTGCCGATATTGCCGTTGATTTTTACGAGGAAGTTTCGACCGATGATCATCGGTTCAACTTCAGGGTGGTTAATATTCAGAGGAATAACCGCGCGACCGCGCGCCACTTCCGAACGCACAAACTCTGCGGTGATTTGATCGGGAATACTGGCACCGAAGCTTTCTCCTGAGTGCTGCTCGCCCAATGCCCCCTGCTCTTCTGCCTGTGCGCGCGCCATGTTTTCACGGATGGCAATGTATTCCATTTCCGGGGTGATGATGCCCTGGCGAGCGTAGTGCAGCTGAGAGACGTTCTTACCCGCCTTGGCGCGGCGCGGCTTGCGCTTTAAATCGAAACGCAGCGCCGCCAGCTCTTCGTTGTCCAAGCGCTCATTGGTGAAGTCTGAGCTGTTTTGCTTCAGTACTTCTGAATCGTCACGTGCTTCAATCCACTGACTGCGAACATCATCCAGACCTTTGCGCAGATCGATGCTGACCGCAGGATCCGTGTAGGGGCCAGAGGTATCATAGACACGCACTGGCGGATTTTTCTCAATACCGGCATCTGTCTGGGTATCCGCCAAGCTGATCTCACGGACAGGCACGCGAATTGAAGGATCGGAACCCTGCAGGTACACCTTGCTTGAATTTGGCAGCGGCGCAATCGAGGCCTGATCGACCTGGGCACTCTCGCTGAGAATTTTTACGTCACTGGCAATCTTGACACTCATAAACTCACTCCTAAAAGGGAACCCTCGCCGGACTCCTTATTCAATTTGAAAGACCATTAACGGGCCGGTAAAGGACTCGTAATAAAATGCGTTGGGACTAAGTATTCGTATCTTCTTGGGGCTCTTGATCAGGGCCCTCTGAAGGCTCCTCAGCGATCTCAATGTCTGATGGCCACTGTCGATAAAAGTGGTGCAGCGGACCGTGGCTTTGCACTCCAGGCTCATCGGGGATTGCGCGGCGACCCGCGTTCAATCCGCCAATGTTCAATTGATCGGCGTGAAAGAGGGCACCGCTGAGGAATTTTTTTGCTTCGGCGACGGCATCGCCCAGAGGGATTTGACAGGCCAGACAGGCGGCAATAGCCGCAGCCAAAGTGCAGCCGGTGCCGTGATTTTTCTGGCTGGTGATGCGTTCGCTGGCAAAGCGTTCGAAGGCTTCAAAGGACTCGCCAGTTGCAGGATCGAATCGCTGGCTGAGCAGCCAATCGACACTCAAACTATGACTTGTCTCATCCTCTGCAGCAGGCGCGTGCCCCCCCTTGACCAAGACAGCTTGCGGCCCCAAGTGCAGCAGAGCCTCGGCCTGGTCGTGTAACTGATCATTGGTCTGCGCGACACTCACATTCAGCAGCGCGGCCAGCTCCGGCAAGTTCGGCGTCACCAGAGTCGCCAGAGGCAGCAGTTGTTCAATCAATACCTGCTGACCAGCCTCACTCAACAGCAGGCTGCCGCTGGACGACACCAACACTGGGTCGAGGATCACTGGGCAGTCGCGGCCTACCGCCCGTCGCTGCTCTAGCCAGTCGACCAGCTCGAGTACCAGCTGTTCATTGCCGAGCATGCCCACCTTGATGGCCGCCAGTTCGATATCAACATCAACGGCATCTAACTGCGCGCGCAGTTGCTCTGCCGTGACCGGCCAGGATTGCTGTACGCCTAAAGTATTTTGCGCGGTGATGGCGGTAACCGCCGTACAGGCGTAAATACCCAGCGCGGAGCAGGTTTTCAAGTCCGCCTGCAGACCGGCGCCAGCGCAGCTGTCACTGCCGGCAATCGTCAAAACGACTTGTGAGGGGGTAGGTTCACTGGCGCGAGTAGCGTGTGGAGTATTATTGAAATTGGTCACTGGAGCTCCGGTAGAGGATCCAGTTCGAGCGGGCAGAAAGAAGATGGAGCCAAATGGGTGGCTGAGAAAAAAGCGCAAAACTGCTTCACTCATCCAAGCGGCTCACCTTGTTCCCTACGCCGGTACTAACCGGATCAGGTCGACGGGTCACTCTCAGCCAAATCGACAGCGAATCATTAACCTTATGATTCGTCTGGATTTAGCACCCCGACAAGATGGCGCCAGTTTATGCGTGCCCCTCCGCGCTGTAAAGGCCGACACACCAATTCAGCCTGTCGGTAAGCCTAGATACGAGGCATGGCGTTCATTGCCAATGAACGCGCCTTAGATAGATATGGACCGCCCTGAACATATCCACTCCCGCGCATCGGCCCTACATGGATGTAGTGTCTGCCAGAAAGCGCAGGAGCAGCTTTCGGCCTTGCGCCCGCGGAATACGACCGCCAAGGGTGGCGGAAGTGTCCGTTTTGCAGAAGCAAAAACTGACCCGTACATCCTGAACATACCCGCTCCTGCGCATCGGCCCTACATGGATGTAGGGTCTGCCAGAAAGCGCAGGAGCAGCTTTCGGCCTTGCGCCCACGGAATACGACCGCCAAGGATGGCGGAAGTGTCCGTTTTGCAGGAGCAAAAACTGACCCGTACATCCTGAACATAAAAAAACGGAACCCGTTTCCGGGCTCCGTTTTTCGGTTGCACTAGCACGCAGCGCGCTAAACGGCTTACTCTAAACGTTGGTCTTCAACATCAGCGACTCAAACATGATGGCATTGTGATTGGAAGCGTCACGCTTGGGCTCTTCCATCAACTCCACATTGGGGAAGCGCTTCATCAGCTCGCACATAGTCACATAGAGCTGGTTTTTGGCCATGGCCGCACCTATACAGAAACGCGGGCCATAGCCAAATTGCAGCTCCGGCTTAAAGACCCGGGTGACATCGAAGGTGCCTGGGTTTTCACAGTAGTCGGGATCGTGTGACTGCAGTTGCGGCATCATCAACACCATCTGCCCCTTGGTGATCTTCTCACCTAGGTACTCCATGTCCTCGCGGGCGTAGCGAGCAAAGCCCATCTTCGCCATAACCCCCCAGCGCTCAACTTCGGCGAAGGCGTGGCCAAAGGCTTCAGGCGTCGCAATCGCCGTCGCCACCTGATCCTTGTGTTTAAGCAGGGCATAGATCATCCACTGCTGCGCCATCAGCGTGGTATCGGCGCCAGCGCCAACCAGAGCCAGAACCAGGGTAATGATGTCCCACTCTTCAAAGTCCGGGTTTTCCGCCTCAACCTGTAACAGAGCACTGAGGAAATCATTCTCAGCCGGCTGCTCGCGACGCTCAGCGATTACCTCCTTGAGGATATCAATGGCCACATTACTGGCATCGATGGCACGCTGGCGCTGCTCTTCCGGCAGGGTTGGGTTCCAGGCCTCGGTAAAGTGCAAAACCACCGGTTTGAAATCCTCCCAGTACTTCTCTGGGATGCCGACGATCTTGGTAATGGAAATAAACGGGATTTTCTGGGAAATCTCTTTCTTGTAGTCAAACACCTCGGGAGAACCCAGTTCGTCGAACAGCTTCTGAACTTCAGGCTCGATACGGCGCTGAATTTCTTCTACCACATTGCGAGAGAAGGCCGGTGACACTATCTTGCGGATTAAGCGGTGATGTGTGGGATCGGCGAGCAGGCTGTGGCCAATCATCGCTCGCTCAAAGTTGCCCCACTCAGACTCAGGCGGGCGCGCATGGGCGTACTCCCAATCGTAGAAGTCCGACGAGAAGGGCTCATGCTTCCAGCAGTCCGCTATGTCGGTCATCTGGGTAATGACCCAAGCCTGCCAGGGTTCATAAAATACGAAGCGCCCACGCTTGGCCAGCGCCAAGCACTGGGGCACTGGGTCGTCGCAGTACTCTTGGGAAAAAGGATTAAAGATATCGCCTAGGGGGGGCAACTCCTGCGTGTTCACATCCGTCACAGCGTCGTTCATGATTCTTATCCGTCGTCAGGGCTAATGACCAAAGGCGTACAGCCCCTTTAGTCTTATTTAAAGCCAGCATTACACAGAGCCTTAAGTAGTCACAGTGACGAGACTGCATGACCTTCATGAATCTTGCTCATATGACTGGTAAATTGCCTTGCCCAACTGGCGAACACTAAGCGCACTTCATGCTGATTATTAAACCGAGTGTTGCGCTGCCAGCGGTACCCCGCCACCCGCTTATCCTCAATGGTTGCCAGCACGCGGCCATCCACACCGTCATGCAACTGCATGGCCATGGTGAGAGTACCGGCCCCTTGGCTGACGTATTTTTTACCCAGATCGCGGCTTTTAAAGTCATCCTTAGGCGCAAGGGGTGCAATCTCCAGCAATTGAGACTTCACCACCAGTACTCCTGCGGCCGGTTCAGTCTCCAAACTATAACCTTTTGACAACAAAGCTTTAGTCATGGCGTCACGGTATTGTTTGGCAAACCTCTGTCGATCCGCGTCCGTCATTTCCCACTCACCGCGCGGGTAGATCCGGCTGTCGGGGCGATAATTAACTTCTGTGCCGCTGGCATCCAATGGCTCAACATAGAAACGC
>Ga0209081_1002517_pt1 | contig 10608 bp, 10 predicted proteins | sample GOMGulsemesocosm_4_FD_184636 | JGI IMG/M metagenome (GOLD analysis project Ga0209081, IMG submission 184636) | Methane-oxidizing microbial communities from mesocosms in the Gulf of Mexico - GOM15B Gulf of Mexico (SPAdes) (version 2) | ecosystem: Environmental > Aquatic > Marine > Cold seeps... | reverse complement strand
GCTATATCATTATCACATCAAGTACAAGTACCTCTTAGATTTATCGGAAACGGTGAAAAGATGCCAGATATTGAACCATTTATTCCTGAGAGAATTGTATCTCGACTTATGGGTGCAGGTGATATTGAAGGTTTATCAGAAAAAGCTGCTGCTGTTATCGATAACAAAAAAGCAAAAGAAGTAACAAAAAAAATTAGAAAAGGTGAATTTAATTTTTCTGACTTTTTAGAACAACTCAATATGATGAAAAAATTAGGTTCTATGAAATCTATTCTTGGTATGATCCCTGGTATGGGAAATATGGCAAACCAGCTTAAAGATGTAGATCTTGAAAATTCTGGAGAAATTCTACGAATCAAAGCACTTATAGGTTCAATGACACCAAAAGAAAGAGAAACTCCAAGTTTAATAAATATTTCAAGAAAAAGAAGACTAGCTCGTGGTGCTGGTGTATCAGAAGTACAAGTAAACAAAATCCTTAAACAGTTTAAAAATGCAGCTAAAATGGCTAAAAAAATGTCTGGTAAAGGTGGTATGAAAGATATGCAAAAAATGATGGCTCAAATGGGTGGTCAAGGTGGAATGCCTCAAATACCTAGATAATTAGAAATAGACAATATAGTGATGTCAAGTGCTAAATATTACATACAATTAATATTTAGCACTTGACATACAAGTTAAACAAACAAATTAAAGGAAAACAAAATGACAGTAATTAGACTTACAAGAATGGGAAGAAACAAGAAACCATTTTACAGAATCGTTGTAACAGATAGCAGAAAAAGAAGAGATTCAGGTTGGATCGAATCAATTGGTTACTATAACCCAGTATCAAATCCAAAAGAATTAAAATTTGATCAAGAAAGACTTGATTATTGGTTAAGTGTTGGTGCACAACCTTCTGAAAAAGTAGCTAAACTTACAAAAACTACAAAAAAATAATCATTATGGTAACTGACTTCGTTTCAACTTATGCTAAAATGATAGTTAAGTATCCAGAAGAGATAGAAGTATCATCAAAAAAACTTGATGATACTTTTTTTGAAATAACAATCATTGCTAATAATAATGACATTGGGAAACTTATAGGCAAAAATGGGAATATGATCAATGCGATTAAAACTATTTTAAATGGCTGTAAAGCAAAAGATGGTAACTCCTACAAAATACAAGTTATAGCAAAGTAATGGATAGAATTTATATAGCAAAACTTGGTAAAACAGTTGGCTTAAAAGGGCAACAAAAGCTTCATATTGATTCAGATTTTCCTGAACAATTTAAAAAAAATACAAAACTTACTACAGATAAAAATCAAGAACTTATAATAGAATCATACAATACTACTAATAGTGTTGTAAAATTTATTGGAATTGAGACCATAGAAGATGCAAAAAAGCTTACTAACAGACAACTTTTTGTTTCCACAGAACATACAAGAGAAAGCTGTAACCTTGGCGATAAACAATTTTTTTGGTTCGATATGATGGACTGTACACTTATCCAAAATGATGAAACTTTGGGAAAAATTATAGATATACAAAGAATGCCTTTGAGTGATTATCTTATGATTGAAACCGATTCTAAACTTATAGAAAAAGGTTTTTCTACTTCATTTTTAGTTCCCTATACTGATACATATATTTTAAATGTTGATATTATAAACAAAATCATAACAACACAAAATACAAAAGACATTTTAGAAGCTAGTTAAATTTTCATCTTTTGAAAATTCTTGTATCTAAATTATTATTTGGATATAATTATCAAAATAAATTGATTTTAGGATTTACAAAATATGAAAAAGATTACACTTCACAGTCCATTTGATATGCACTTACATCTAAGAGATAATGATATGTTATCATTGTCGGCTCCTCTTACATCTAAAACATTTTCTGGTGCAATAATCATGCCAAATCTTGTACCTTGCATTGACACAAAAGAAGCTGTAATCGCATATAAAAATAGGATCAATGACTCTGTCGATCAAAATGATAATTTTACACCATTTATGACTCTATTTTTCAAAGCATATACAAAAGAATTTTTAGCAAGTGTAAAAGATGAAATCTCAGCAATCAAATTGTATCCAGCTGGAATCACTACTAATAGTGAAGGTGGAGTTGAAGCCATAGATACAAAAGCTCTAGCTCCTACACTAAATGCAATGGCAGAATTAAATATACCATTGTGTGTTCATGGTGAAACCAATGGTTTTGTAATGGATAGGGAGAAAGAGTTTATGAGTGTATATGAGTCTCTAGCTATTGCTTTTCCAAAACTAAAAATTATTATGGAGCATATTACAACAAAAGATGCTGTTGATATGCTCAAAAAATACGATAATTTATATGCAACTATTACTCTACATCACCTTATCATTACTCTTGATGATGTAGCAGGTGGTATGCTAAAACCTCATCTATTTTGTAAACCGATTGCAAAAAAACCGATTGATAGAGATGCTTTATTGGAAATAGTATTAGAAGGTAATCCAAAAGTTATGTTTGGTAGTGATTCTGCACCTCATCCAAAACATGCAAAAGAAGCTTGTGGTTGTGCTGCTGGTGTCTTTACTGCACCTATTGCACTTCAAGTATTAGTAGAATTATTTGAAAAAAACAATAAACTTGAAAATTTACAAAAATTTATCAGCGATAATGCCTGTGCTATTTACAATATGAAAGCATCAAATAAAACAGTCACTTTAGTAAAAGAAGATTTTAAAGTACCTGCTTTTTATGAATTTAAAAAAGAAAAAGTTGTTCCTATGTATGCACAAGAAATATTATCTTGGAAAGTTTTATGCTAGGGGGATTTTTTAAAAAAGAGATTAATAATACAACTTTTTTACAAGAATTATTACAAGACAATCCCAACACAAAATGGCTAGAAGATAGTCTCAAAGATGAGATGGTTGAAATAAATCACAAAGATAAAAAGGGTGATACATTTATAATAAAATGTATCAAGCTTTCCAAAATAAACTCTGTAAAATGGCTCATTGAACATAATGCTGATCTCAGTATCTCAAACTCAAATGGGAAAACAGCACTGTATTGTGCAATAGAAAAGAAAAATAAAGAGATTGTCAAAAACATCTTAGATTTAAAAGTAATTGATTTAGAACAGAGAGATGTAGAGGGTAGAACCTTATTACAAAATATTGTTATGTATGGTCACAATAAGATGGCAAAACTTCTTATTACAAATGGAGCAAATGTTAATAACCTTGACAATAAAAATCGTAATCTGATCTATGATGCCTTATCTTATGGGGATCAAGGTTTTATACAATATTTACTCAATTTAGATACTTTAGATTTAAATATTATTGATGATGAGGGTAACAGTATCATGCATCATATAGAAGTAATAAAAGATGATGAGATAGCCAAAAAACTTTTACTAGCAGGTGCTGATCCTACTTTAAAAAATAATCTGGGAGAATCATTTCTACTGAATGTAGCATTAAGAGGTCAAGAGGGAGAGAAGTTAATTGACATTGCTTTAGAATGTGGAGTAGATGTAAATAGCCAAACCTCTCATGATAATACTATATTAATGGAACTCATAGCAATATCATCAAATCTTTCTAGTGATGAAAAAGATAGAAGAGAGAGCCTGCTTCGAACATCTCGAAAAATGCTTAAACATGGGGGAAATATCAATGCAATTGAAAAAAATAATGAAAGTGGTCTATTTAATGCCATAAGACTTTGTGATTATGAACTTGTCTCTTTTCTTTTAGCAGGTGGAATTGATCCTAATATCATAAATGATTCAGGAGATACTGTTTTAAATCTTATAATTTTTGAAGGGATTAAAGAGTTAGATATTATTTTATTATTAATAAATTATGGTGCAAATCCAAATATTAAAAATAAAGATGGTAAAACAATTTATGAACTCCTTAATATGATTGTTTTACATATTTTAGGTACTTACATAATAAAAGATGATCAAATCATCAATAAAATAGATAAAAATGGACAATATATACAAATCATAAAAGAGTTTTTAGAACACAGAGATAAAGAGATAAATTTAGACTATTTAGACTCTACTGGTAATCCATTATTTTTCAAACCACTACTCTTTGGTCATTTTCCTTTATTTAAATTATACATTCGATCAGGACTAAATATAAATACAACAAATAAGGCAAAACATAGTATTTTTTATGAATATGTAGTAAAAGTATTTGAAGAAAATAAAGATGACAAAAAAACATGTGAAAAGTTTCAAAATAACTTAAGTAATTTACTCAGTAATAAAGTCCAAAGAAACTACCAAGATAGTTTAGGGTGGACAGTATTACACAAAATAGTAGGAACAAAATGCAATGAAAAACTTTTTGATATACTAACAAAAATTGTGTTATTTGATTATACCATCCAAGACCAGAAAGGAAGAACTGTAATCCATAATGCGGTATGGGCAAATAAAATGTCAATTATCAAAAAAATATACAATTCTACTCCTCAAAGTATTAATATAGTTGATGAATATCAAATTTTACCGATCACTTATGCAGCTTTACTAGGAAATCAAAAACTTGTAATCTTATTTTTATATATGAATTCAAATATAAGTGGAAGAAAGACTATTGAGGATAAAGCAATTAAAAAATTTAGTCCTATGCTTAAAAATTTAAAAAAATTAAAAACTGGAATCGAAGATAAAGCCTTATTAAAAAAATTTGATATTCTATTAGAACAAATTTTTCGAGACTTTAAGGTAATTTAAAATGCTAAATAAAATATTTAACAATGATATAAATGCAAATAATGGTTTTTTAAATATGAAGCTGCATCATGGCTTATAAAAAATGGTATTGATTTAAGCATGAGAAATAGAGAAGATCAATATTGTTTAAATATCACTAATATAAACTCAGTGGATAAGCATCATAGAAATGTTATTTTTGATGTAATGCCTTATGGTGATGAAAAGTTTATCATGTATCTATTATCACAAGAAAAAATAGATTTTACTCTGACCCCATTTAAATATCTAATTAAATAGGGTCAGAGTTATTAATATTACTTAAAGAAAAAATCCACTATAATTTCATTGAATCTAAAAAAGGAGATGTTTTGGCACGGAAGTTAAGAGTTTTTATTGAAAATACACCTGTTCATATTATACTTAGAAGTATTGATTTTCTTACTTTATTTAAAGATAAGCAAGACTCTGATTTTTTTTTACAATCTATTGAATTATTATGCTCCAAACTTCATTTAAATATACATTCTTATACTATGACTACAACATACTTTGAATTTTTAGCTACACCTGCGGATATAGAAACTATACCTAAGTTTATGCAAAGTCTAGGAAGACAATATGTGCTATATTATAATAAGAAATATAATCGCGTAGGTACACTTTGGGAAGGTCGATATAAATCTTCTCTAGTCGATGCTTCAAATTATCTTTTTGATGTGATGTGTTATATCGAACAAAAAACAAATTATATAAGTAGCAGTAAAAATAAAAACTTAATAGATGAAAAGAATTTAATAGTGAACTATCATGAAAAATATAAAGAACTTGGCTTTACTCAAGAAGAAAGAATAAATCAATATCAAAATATATTGAAAAACTTTGATAAAAGCAAATCAACAATGGTAGAATCTTCTCTGGAACAACAAACTGTAACAGGTTCGATAGAGTATATAAAAGCAATGGAAGAAAAATTAGGTTTGGTATTGACCACAAAACAACGAGGTCGACCAAAAAAACAATCAAAAAAGGAAAAAATTAAAATGTATAAAAACTTACAAGTATTAGACAAAGAAAAACACAAAGATTTAAAAGTATCAAGCTTAGAAAACTTATTTTTTGCCAAAGATTTATCATCTGTGTCGGTTATGATAAACGAAACAGGAAATATTGGTCAAACTTTTCCAGTAGTGTTTACAAGTAATGAAGAATCACCTGAACTTATCTCTATCGTATCATTGGGTAATGGAAATCTTGCTCTAAATGAAGAGGGAAAATGGATTGCAAATTATGTTCCTTTTTCACTTAGAAAATATCCATTTACTATGGCTTCTGTAAAAGATAACAAAGATCAAAGAGTGATTATGATAGATGAAGATTCATCTTTGGTTTCAAAATCAAAAGGGAAACAATTATTTAAAAAAGATTCTAGCCAATCAGAGCTTTTGGAAAATGCAATTAAATTCTTATCAGATAATGAAAAATATGTAAATATGACAAGTATAATTGTTGCAGAGATTGCAAAAAGTGGAATTTTAGAAGATAGAGATATTTCTGTGGGCGAAGGCGATGAAAAAAAAGTACTAGTAAATGGTTTTAAAATTGTAGATAAAGAAAAGCTAAATGCTTTAAGTGATGATGTTTTAGCTTCATGGGCTAGAAGAGGTATACTTACTTTTATAGATAGTCATTTAAAATCTTTAGATAATATTCAGACATTATTTACATTGCTAAACAAAAGACAAAACTAAAGGACGCTAGATGGCAAATCAAAAAAAAGCAGAAATCAAAGAACTTAAAAATGCGATAATGGAATCTAAAAAATCCTTTATTGTAGTTGGGTTTTTTAGTTTTTTTGTAAATTTACTTATGCTAGTTCCTCCATTGTATATGTTGCAATTATACGATAGAGTAATTACAAGCAGAAGTGAAGATACACTTATTATGTTAACTTTGTTAGTTGTAGTGTTGTTTATTACTATGTCTTTATTAGAGATTGTAAGGTCAAAGATTCTAATAAGAATTGGAAATAAACTTGATAGTATTTTAAGTCAAAGAGTATTTGACAGTTTATTTGAATTAGCAAATAAACATCCTGGAAAAGCGACATCTATGCCTTTAAATGATCTCACACAAGTCAGACAATTTATGACAGGTAATGGTGTTTTTGCATTTTTTGATGCACCTTGGATCCCTATTTACATTGCAGTACTCTTTTTCTTTCATCCAATATTTGGTTATTTTGCTATTTTTGCAGCGATTGTATTATTGTGTTTTACTATTATCAATGAATACTCTACAAAAACAAAGTTAGCAGAAGCAAATGGGGCAAGTAGAGAATCAAGTATTTTTGTAGATTCAAACTTGCGAAATGCAGAAGTTGTAAATGCGCTAGGTATGAAAAACTGTATTAGAGATAAATGGGAAGAAAAATACTATAAATTTTTAAATGCACAAAATGATGCAAGTAGTAAAGCTGGTATCTGGTCAAATGTTTCTAAAACATCAAGAATGCTATTTCAATCTCTTATTTTAGGAATAGGTGCTTATCTTGCTATTAATATGGAAGTAACTCCAGGTATGATGATAGCTGGTTCTATTATTATGGGACGAGCATTGGCACCATTGGATTTATTGACAAATAGCTGGAAAGGTTTTAGTAGTGCTAGAAATTCTTATGCTAGGTTGGATGAATTATTAGAAGAGTTTCCAAAAGATAAAGAATATATGAGATTGCCAGATCCTAAAGGTGAGCTACTTTTAGAGCAAGTTGTAGTTATTCCACCAAATGCGAAACAACCATCAGTAAGAGGAATTTCTATGAAAATAGATGCAGGGGATGTTGTTGGTATCATAGGACCTAGTGCAGCTGGTAAATCAAGTTTGGCAAGAATTATTTTAGGTCTTTGGCCATTGGCACAAGGAAAAATGAGACTTGATACTGCAGATATATACCAATGGGATAAACAAGAACTTGGAAAATTTATAGGATATTTACCACAAGATATTGAGTTGTTTGAGGGAACTATTAGTCAAAATATTTGTAGATTTAATGAAGTAGATTCTAAAAAAGTTGTAGAAGCTGCTAAAAAATCTGGGGTACATGAGATGATACTAAGACTTCCAGAGGGATATGATACGATAATTGGTTCAGGTGGAGAGTCACTTTCAGGAGGACAGCGACAAAGAATAGGTTTCGCAAGAGCTTTATATGATAACCCTGTATTGATAGTACTAGATGAACCAAATTCAAATCTTGATGATCAAGGCGAATTGGCACTTATACAAGCAATACAAAAATTAAAAGAACAAGGAACAACTGTAGTTATTATAACACATAGACCAAGTGTTCTTCAAATAACAAATAAACTAGCAGTGATTAAGCAGGGTACATTAGAAATATATGGAAACACAAAAGAGGTTATGACAAAAATGTCAGAAGCAAATGCTGCCAAAAGACAAGCTGCACAACCAAAGATAGCAGCACAGCAACAAAAAATATCTCTTGGTAAGCCAGGAAGTTAAGGATGAACATGGAAAATAAAAAAATATCAATGCCATCAAATGATGCATCTTTAATAATTACATTTGGAATGTCTGTTATTTTTGTAGTATTCGTACTAGTAGGTGGGTGGAGTTATTACGCTCCATTAGCAGCATCTTCAGTAGCAGTTGGTAAAGTATCTGCTGGTTTAGATAAAAAAACAATACAGTATTTAGAAGGTGGTATCGTTGATACTATACTTGTAAAAGATGGTGATATTGTAAAAAAAGGTGATCTCCTTTTACAATTTCAGGATATTCAGATCAAAGGTCAAATAGAACAAATAAACAATCAAATCAAGGGGTATAGTTCACTTATTTTAAGTAAAAAAAATCGTATAGCGTCACTTGAAGAAGAGATTGCTGAATGGAATGAACTGTATAAACAACGACTTGTAGATAAATTAAGAATCAGAGAACTCAAAAGAGAAAAAAATAGTGTAGAGGGTGACATAGCAAATACAAGTGCAGAAATAGCTAAGTTAAAAGAACAATTGATAGTAGTTAAAGATTCTTTACGAAGAACAAAAATACTTGCGCCAATAGATGGTGTAATCAATGGATTGAGTATTAATACAGTGGGCGGTGTTTTAGCACCAGGTTCTGATATTTTAGATATTATACCTATGAATTCTCAACTTATAGTTATAGCTCAAGTAGCAATCACAGATATCGATAAAGTTGTCCCAGGACTTTTATCTGATATTCGATTTTCTGCTTTTAATCTCAATCAGGCTCATGTAATACAAGGGAAAGTAGTGTATGTGTCTGCTGATAGTTTTATAGATGAAATAAATGGTGCACCGTATTATGAAGCTAAAATAGAAGTTACTAAAGAAGGGAAAGAACAATTAAAAGGCTATGGTTTTCATTTGGTATCAGGTATGCCTGCTGAAGTTATGATTAATATTGGTGATCGAACACCATTGAGCTATTTCTTAAAACCATTGACAGATATGGTTACTAGGGGTTTTAATGAGGAATAATATTCTAATACTTTGTCTCCTGGGTATGAGTACATTGTCTGCAGATGTTTTATTTCCTTCTGCATCATATAATCTTGCATTAAAAAATTCTAATTCTATAAAATCAAGTACTCTCCAATTGGAGTCAAAAAAAGAGGATTTACATCAGTGGAGTTCGAAATACTATCCTCAAATTGATTTAACTATTGATTATAACGATACAGATTATGAACTAAATAAAAAAAGATTTGTACTGGGAAATAAGTATAATAAAAGAGAGAAATCTCTTGATTCTACTATATCATTAAGACAAAGCTTATACAATCATGAAATAGAAACAAAGTTAAATGTAGAAAAAAAGAGAATTCTACTATATAAAATAAATCTTGAGAAAGAGAAACAAGAACTTGCAAAAGATGTTTTCAAGTCATATTTAGCAGCATTAAATTCTCAAAATAAAATAGAACTTTTTAAGTCTTATCTTTTATTTAATGAAGAGAAACTTATATCTATAGAAAAACGATATAAATTGAATATTGCGAGTAAAATGGATCTGCTAGGAGCTACAGTTGAAGTAAACAGATCTAAAATCGATCTTATAAAAGAGGAAAAATTGTTAAAATCGTATCTATTGAAGCTGAAGCAATTGACGAACTTGAATAATATTCAATTACCTATAATAGATTTTGAAAAATTTGAACTAGGCTCGATAATAAATACAGATAATTTACTAAAAGATAAGAATACATATTTGGAAAATAATTTACAATATCAAGAATCCAAAGAAATAACTAATATGTCAAATTTAGAAGTATTAAATGCAAAAAGTTCTTATTACCCAAAACTAGATTTTGATGCTCGTTATACAAATTTTGATTCAGACTCCTTGACAACTGATTATGAAAACACTTTTAGATGGTCTGTAAAGTTGAAAATTCCTCTTTATTCAGGTGGGTATACATCATCTAGGATTAAATCGTCAAAAATGATCAAGCAAGCTTCTACTGAAGATCTAGAGGTTGTAAAAAAAGAGTTAATGTTAAAACATAAGGAATTACTCTCTTTACTTAATACATCTATAAAAAGTGTTGATGTCTATAAAGAAGCATTGGCATCTTCAAAGTCATATTTAGAATTTATCTCGCAAGGATTTGAAAATGGACTCAAAAGCTCAATTGACTTTTACGATGCAAAGAATAAAGTATTTGAAATTAAATATGAATATATTAAAAATATCCAAGAATTTATTCAAGTGTATGTAGACTATATCATTCTAAACAACGATATGGAAAAATTAACTAAAATAGATAATATCATAAAGAAAGGTTAATGTGAAAAAAGCAATAGTAACAGGTATTACAGGTCAAGATGG
>Ga0209081_1002515_pt1 | contig 10617 bp, 8 predicted proteins | sample GOMGulsemesocosm_4_FD_184636 | JGI IMG/M metagenome (GOLD analysis project Ga0209081, IMG submission 184636) | Methane-oxidizing microbial communities from mesocosms in the Gulf of Mexico - GOM15B Gulf of Mexico (SPAdes) (version 2) | ecosystem: Environmental > Aquatic > Marine > Cold seeps... | reverse complement strand
GCCAAGGCGGAGCCAGTAAGGTTATGCCATAAGGAAAACAAGGCGCCAGGCAAGGCGGCACTAGCAGCAAAGTATTTTGTAGCCAACGCAACCGCTAGCCCAGAGTTTTGCATGCCGACTTCAATCGCGATGGTTTTACAGGTTTTAGTGTTTAAACCAAATAATTTAGGTACCCAATAACCTGTTAGTAACCCTAATGCATTATGGCAAGCCACGGCTAGTACCAGCGCTAGGCCAATATTGCCAAGCCTGCTATGGTTTAGCGCAACAATAATGGCTATTATTAATACAATCGACATCACGGAAACTAGCGGGAAGATGCGCTGTGCAGCCGCTAAAAAACGCCCAAAGAATGTGTTAATAGCTAGCCCAGCCAATACCGGCAGAATAACTATTTTCAATACATCTAGCAGCATTTTCTGTGCTGGCACATCAACATCTTTACCAACCAATAACAAGGTTAAAGCTGGTGTAGCAATAACCGCCAACAACGTGGAAAAAGTAGTGAGCGTAATGGATAAGGCAACATCACCTTTTGCTAAATAACAGATAACATTGGAAGCAGTACCGCCAGGGCTTGCACCAACTAATATCATCCCCACACCAATTAAAATGGGTAGTTCAAGCCAGTTTGAAATGCCCCAAGCATATAAAGGCATAAAGATAAATTGCAGTAATAAACCAATTGCGATTGCCTTAGGTTGCTTAAATACGCGGCTAAAGTCTGCTGTTTTAAGGCTGATGCCCATTCCAAACATCACCAAGCCTAATAAAAAGAACAGGCTTGGTTTTAATGGAATAAACAGGCTCGGTACGGCATACGCAAGGGCAGATAATAATATTGCCCATAAAGGGAACAAGCGTATAGCCGTATTAATCATCTTAATGCTGCTTCGCTAAAATGGTTTTTAGATACCGACCTGTGTGTGATTCAGCTTGTTCTGCAATATGTTCTGGGCTACCTTCGGCAAGAATAGTACCGCCGCCTTGGCCGCCTTCTGGGCCTAAATCAAGAACCCAGTCAGCCGTTTTTATTACATCTAAATTATGCTCGATAACGACTACTGTATTGCCGTGGTCACGTAAGCGATGTAATACCGTTAATAATTGCTGAATATCGGCAAAATGCAGGCCGGTAGTTGGTTCGTCCAATATATACAGCGTTTTGCCAGTATCACGTTTTGATAGTTCTTTAGACAGCTTAACGCGTTGCGCTTCACCGCCGGATAAGGTCACCGCATTCTGGCCAAGGGTAATATAACCTAGGCCAACATCCATTAAGGTTTGTAGCTTTCGATGCAGTACAGGGATGGCGCTAAAGAAAACTGCCGCATCCTCTACCGTCATCGCTAATACTTCATGAATAGTTTTGCTTTTGAAGCGGATTTCCAGCGTTTCACGGTTATAACGTTTTGCCTTACAGCTTTCGCAATTGACGTAAACATCGGCTAAAAAGTGCATTTCTACTTTAATCAGTCCATCACCTTTACAGGCTTCACAGCGACCACCCTTTACGTTGAAACTAAACCGGCCAGGTGTATAACCACGTGATCTTGCTTCTGGTGTGGCGGCAAATAATTCACGAATCGGGGTAAATAAACCGGTATAAGTGGCAGGGTTTGAGCGTGGCGTGCGACCAATAGGGCTTTGGTCTATATCGACGACTTTATCAAGGTGTTCTAGTCCTTCTACACCATCGCAAGCGGCAATCGCCAATGATGATTTATTTAGTTCACGGGCAATAGTTGGATAAAGCGTTTCATTAATAAGAGTCGATTTGCCAGAACCTGACACACCGGTAACACAGGTTAATAGGCCAATAGGGATGCTGGCAGTAATGTTTTTGAGGTTATTGGCACGGGCATTAAGAATACGGAGGCTTTTGTCAGCATCGGGTAAATGCCGTTTGGCGGGTATAGCAATGCTTTTGCGGCCAGATAGATATTGTCCCGTTAAAGACGTTGGGTGATTGTAAATATCCTCTGGTAGGCCTTGGGCAATAATTTCACCACCATGAATACCCGCGCCAGGACCAATATCCACCACGTAATCGGCACAGCGAATAGCATCTTCATCATGTTCAACAACAATCACGGTATTGCCTAAGTCACGTAAGTGAACCAAGGTTTTAATGAGCCGCTCATTATCACGTTGATGAAGACCAATAGACGGTTCATCAAGCACATACATCACGCCAACAAGCCCCGCACCAATTTGGCTGGCAAGGCGAATACGTTGTGCTTCACCGCCGGAAAGGGTGTCGGCACTGCGATCAAGCGACAGGTAGTTAAGCCCAACGTTAACCAAAAAATCTAAGCGTGATTTAATTTCTTTAACAATTTTCTCGGCAATTTCCGCTTTATGACCTTGTAATTCAAGCTTGCCAAAATGCTGGCTAGCTTGTTCGGTAGACATGGCGGTAATCGTCGATAGGTTATACCCATTAACGAATACATTACGAGCGGCGGTATTGAGCCGTGCGCCATTGCAATCTGGGCAAGTTTTACGGGATAGGAATTTGGCCAATTCCTCGCGAACAGTATTTGAGTCGGTTTCGCGATAACGCCGTTCCATACTAGGAATAACGCCTTCAAAGGGATGTGATTTTTTAGTTACATCACCACGGCTATTAAGTGTTCTAAAGATGATTTCTTGTTTGCCACTACCAAATAAAATAGCTTGCTGGGTTTCTTTAGGTAATGATTCAAAAGGCTCTTCAGGGTCAAATTTGAAATGTTCCGCTAACGATAAAATAAGCTGATAGTAATATAAATTACGTTTATCCCAGCCACGAATTGCTCCACCAGCTAAGCTGATGCTGGGCGTGTGCAGTACTCGGCTATCATCAATATATTCTTTAACACCTAAGCCATCACAACCAGAACAGGCGCCTTTGGGGCTGTTAAAGGAAAAGCTTCTTGGCTCTAATTCACTAATACTATAGCCACAAGTTGGGCAGGCAAAGCGGGCAGAAAATAGTATTTCCTCATCATCATCTAGGCTGCTAATAATCGCAACATCTTCAGCCAATTTCAGGGTGGTTTCAAATGATTCTGCTAGGCGAACGGATAGTTCATCATTAATCTTAAAGCGATCAACCACCACTTCGATGGTATGCTTTTTCTTAAGATCTAGGGTTGGCGCATCGTCAAGTTCATACACTTCGCCATCAATCCGCGCGCGGATAAAGCCTTGGTTGCGCAAGTCACTAATGACATTAAAATGCTCACCTTTTTTGCCCTGAATCACGGGTGCTAAGAGCATCCAACGTTTATCAGGGTTTAGCTTTAAAACTGAATCAACCATTTGGGTGATGGTTTGTGCCTCAAGAGATGTGCCGTGTTCAGGGCATTGTGGTACACCAACGCGAGCAAAAAACAGTCGTAAGTAATCGTAAATTTCGGTAATTGTGCCAACTGTAGAACGTGGATTATGCGAGGTGGATTTTTGCTCGATCGAAATAGCAGGTGATAAACCTTCAATATGATCGACATCGGGTTTTTCCATTACCGATAGAAACTGTCGGGCATAGGATGAAAGTGACTCTACGTAGCGACGCTGGCCTTCGGCATAGATGGTATCAAAGGCAAGCGAAGACTTTCCTGAGCCAGATAGCCCAGTAATGACAATTAATTTATCACGCGGTAAATCAAGGTTAATTGCCTTAAGATTGTGGGTTCTTGCGCCGCGAATTTGAATCGTATCCATCAGTTTCTATCTGCCTTTCAAAACCTGTTAATATACCTCTTTTTTCAACCACCAAGCAAAGCAAATCGTGTCTGACAAGTTAAATCAAAGCAATGGTATGAGCCCACTCGAAAAAAGAGCGGCAACAGGGCTTGCCGGCATTTTTTCAATGCGGATGCTCGGCTTATTTATGATTTTGCCAGTGATGTCGTTATATGCTGGTGATTTAGAAGGCGCAACGCCTTTGCTGATAGGTCTGTCGATTAGTGCTTACGGCTTAACTCAAGCTTTATTGCAAATACCGTTCGGCTTAATGTCTGACCGTTTGGGGCGTAAACGTATTATTGCTATTGGCTTGGTTTTGTTTGCATCTGGTAGTGTTGTGGCGGCCATGTCAGATTCTATCTACGGTGTGATTTTTGGCCGTGCCTTACAAGGCAGTGGCGCAGTGGCAGCGGCTGTTATGGCGCTAGCAGCAGATTTAACGCTAGAACAAAACCGCACTAAGATCATGGCGACCATTGGTATCAGTATTGGCTTATCATTTGGTGTTGCGATGGTGGTTGGGCCACTGGTGGGTGTGGTTGCAGGCTTGCAAGGGATTTTCTGGTTAACCTCACTCTTGGCAGTGTTCGCGATTGTGATACTTTTTAAAGTTGTCCCAACCCCCGTTAAGGTAACAATTCATAAAGATGCCGAGCCAATACCGAGCTTATTCGCCAAGGTATTAAAAGATAAAGAATTGCTCCGGTTAGACTTTGGTATTTTTTGCTTACACTTAGTCATGACGGCCATGTTTGTGGTATTGCCATTAGTGTTTAGAGATGAATTAGGTATTCCAGCAATACATCACTGGATTGTTTATTTGTCGGTTATTGGTTTATCGGTTGGCGCAATGGTGCCATTTATCATCATTGCCGAGAAAAAACGCAAAATGAAGCTGATCTTTGTCGGCGCAGTTGGCGTACTTTGCTTGGCAACGTTTGCAATGTATTTCACAACAGAATCATTCTGGGGTTTATTGATTGCTTTGTTTGTTTTCTTTACCGCCTTTAATTTATTGGAAGCGTCATTGCCCTCATTAGTCTCCAAAATATCCTTTGCCGAAGGTAAAGGAACTGCGATGGGTGTGTATTCCACTAGCCAGTTCTCCGGTGCGTTTTGTGGCGGAATCGCCGGTGGGGCGATCTACGGCTATTCTGGTTTAGCGGATGTGTTTTTATTGTGTGCCAGTGTATTATTAGCATGGTTTGTTGTTGCATTCAGCATGAAACCAACGCGTCATGTGAGTAGCTTGCTAAAGCATGTAACGGTAGAAACAACAGAGCAACTTAACGAGATGATAAAAAGTATATCAGCCGTTAAAGGGGTCATCGATGTGGCTATATCCATTGATGATGCAACAGCATATTTAAAAGTAGATAATGATTGTTTAGATGAGGAAGCACTGGACAAAATTATTTGCTAAAATCAATCAGGTTTAAAAAAGTTAACAGGAGGCAGTATGGCGAGTAGAGGCGTTAATAAAGTAATCATCGTAGGGAATTTAGGTAAAGATCCAGAAGTTCGTTATATGCCAAATGGTAGCGCAGTAGCTAATATTACCGTAGCCACCAGCGAAACATGGAAAGATAAAAGTACCGGTGAGCAAAAAGAGCAAACAGAATGGCACCGTGTTACCTTTTATCGCCGTTTGGCAGAAATTGCCGGTGAGTACCTTAAAAAGGGCTCAAAAGTTTACCTAGAAGGTCGTTTGCAAACACGTAAATGGCAAGGTCAAGATGGTCAAGATCGCTACACAACCGAAATTATTGCTAGCGAAATGCAAATGCTTGATAGCCGTGGCGGTGGTTCAACAGAGTTTAAACCAGCGGCTCGTTCGAATGATAATTTTGCTTCAGCACCAGCACCAGCCAGCGCACCACCAGCTGTTGATGATTTTGATGATGATATTCCCTTTTAATTTCGGATAAAGTAATTCTAAAAAAGCCCCTGTTATCAGGGGCTTTTTATTGTCTGAAAAAGGTCAAAAAATCGCTTTAGCTCCCATGGCATTTTTTATATTTTTTGCCACTATGGCACCAGCAAAGATCATTGCGGCCAAATTTTAGCTTGATTGGCATTACTTTATTATCACCCTCGGTGTAATACCACTGTTGATCGTAGATGAAGTTGGATTCTTCATGTAGTTGGTAGAACTCACCATTCTCTTCAAAGCTGGCGGTGAATTCAACTGTGCCTTGGCTATCACCTTTTTTACCTTGTTGACACTGTAGGATGTTTAGCTGTATCCAGCAGGTGTTTTGGATGCTTTGCTGCAAACTAGATTCCTCTTCGGCTTGTCGTTTGCTTGGGTACAGGCTATCGATAAGATATTGAGTTTTATGCAGGCTAAACGCACTAAAGCGTGATCGCATTAACTGTTCGGCCGTATCTGGTTTGGTTTGTAAGTTTAGGAATGGTTCGCAGCAGTTTGGATAAGTTTTTGCTGATCCACAGCGGCACATGGTTTGAGGTTTGTTCATAACAATGGTTGCTAAGAAGGCTTTTTAGCATTCATATAAGCTTTTGCTCAAGGTTATCTATTGCTAACAAGGTAGTGAGAATTAGTGAGGTGAGTATACTTATTGATTTAAATACTTTTCTAATGCTTCTTTTTTTAGCGGTTTTGAGAAGTAATACCCCTGGAATAAGTCGCAACCAAATCCCAGTAATAAATCGGCCTGTTCCTTGCTTTCGACACCCTCCGAAAGTACAGGGATGTTTAATGATTTGCCCAAACTAATAATACTTTGAATTAGATTTTTATCACTTTCATTGCTAAGCGCATGTTGTACAAAACTTTTGTCTATCTTCAGTTCATTGATAGGTAATTTATTTAGGACGCTCAAAGATGAATAACCTGTACCAAAGTCATCTAGAGAGATATCAATACCAATTGCTTGGATTTTTTCTAAAATTAATTTTGCGGCATTTATATCTTCAATAAATAGGCTTTCGGTTACTTCGATAATGAGAGCAATATCTGGGTATTTTTTATGTAGCCAAGAGACCTTGTTAATAAAGTCTATATTGAGGAGCTGGTGGACAGAAATATTGACTGATAGACGCAAGCTTTGTAACAGAGTGTTGGCTTTTGTAAGCATAGACATTTCATGCATAGCCGTTTCAAGTACAAAATCACCGATATTAATAATAAGCCCTGTTGATTCAGCTATCGGTATAAAAATATCAGGTGGAATGAGACCTAGGTTTTCATTTTCCCAGCGTAGAAGTGCCTCAACGCCAATAATTTTTTGAGTATTTGCATCTACCTGAGGCTGGTAAACAAGGAAAAGTTCATTTTTTTCAAGGGCTAAAGAGAGCTCTTTCTCTATAATGACATTATGTTTTTGTCTTTTTTCTAAATGATCTGAATAAATAAAGGTTGTGTTGCCAGAGCGCTTGGCTTCATACATTGCCATATCGGCTTTGCGTAGTAAATCATCAATATTTGAACCATGCTCAGGAGCGTGAGAGATACCGATGCTGGCTTTAACTGAGAAATCAAGGCCGCTGATTAGAATTGGTTTGATCAGCTGCAGTAGGAAGTTATTACAGAGATTAAGAGTGTATTGATTGCCTTTATCTGGGCAAAGAATAATGAACTCATCACCGCCTTGTCTAATTTGTAAGCAATCTGTAAAGCTTATAGCAATACGTGATGCAACTTCTTGTAATATTTGATCACCAATAGAATGGCCGTGCAGGTCATTACAGTTTTTGAAATTATCTAGATCAATGTAAATAACATAGAATTGATTGTTGCATCGAGCTGCCCACTGGCTGAATTCATTTAATAAATAGCGTCGATTCGGTAAATCAGTTAATTGGTCATGTGTCGCCTGAAATTTTAGGTTATGCCTCGCTTCTTTTTGAAGGCGAGTATTTGACCGGAGCACTATAAATAAAACAATATTAAAAAGTACTAATATTAGACTTAGCCAGACTAGTGGTTGATATAGTTTGTGTAGAAGTATTTGTATTGGAGAGACAGTAAAGATGTACTGATTAAAAGTAGGGTCATAGCTAATAGCCGTCAGGGCCGAGTCTCGTTGATTACCATGAGCTCCTTTTACAATGAAAACCTTGGAGGGGGCATTACGAATAGAGTTGAGTTCAATTCCTAGTTGATCATAAAGGTTTTCTTTGAAATCCATCATCCACGACTCAGGCGTTGGGTTAGAGTATGTATCTTCAAGGCTACCAAAAAAGGTCTTAGGGACGTATTGTCTATAGAGGTCTTTTCTTATAATAAAAAACCTTATATGGTCAGGGAGTTGATAGGTTGACCAAAGGCTTTGGCTGGACCACATTTTTAGGCCACTCGTCATGACGGCAATAATGTTGCCATTGTCATCTAAAATTCTATATCTTAGCGGAATGACCCATTGCATAAGATTCGTCATATAGTACGTGCGCCCAAGAACCATTCTGTCGCTTTGCAGGGCCTTTGAGAAGGATGTAATCGTTTCTGGTCTTGTTAGTAGGTTGAGCCGATTATTAGGGTCAATCTCAAAATTGGCTACCATTAAATCGCCAGATGGCTTTGCTAATCCAAATCCAGCAAGATCTGGATTATTACTGAGGATGTCCTTAATTAATTCTTCAGATGCTGCTGTTGGATTTTCAAGTGCGCCTTGAGCAATAAGTTGCCCAGCAATAATAGATAACAGACTTTGATGCTTTTGTAGCATAAAATGAATTGAGCTAGACATGGTTTTATTAGCATAGATCAGCTCATTTTTTGCATTGGTTAGAATACTGAGCCATATGAAATAAACCATGACAGCAGTTAGCCCAATTGAAGAGAGAGTAAAGAATATGTAGGTTCGCCAGAATGGGCTTATTCTATTCATTTGCTAATTGTAGTGCTGTTTTCTTATTCTGTCTGCTGGAAAGCGAAAAAGAAATTACCTAAAGGGTTGTCTTATTAAAGGAGCCCTAAATAAAAAATGAAGGAATTTATGTTTAAAACAAATGAATATTTTGATGGGAAAGTAAAATCAATCGCTTTCCAAACACAAACCTTGCCAGCAACAGTCGGTGTGATGGCAAAGGGTGACTATGAATTTGCTACTAGTGAAAAAGAGCAGATGACAGTTGTTAGTGGCTGTTTGACGGTTAAATTACCGAGTGAATCTGATTGGCAAGAATTTAAACAGGGTGGCGTGTTTAATGTTGATGCTAATAAGTCATTTCTTGTAAAAGTGATGGTTGAAACTGCCTATCTATGCACTTATGGCTAATAAACCTAGTTTTGGCCAACCTCTAGTGTTTTATTGTTAATACTTAACGATAGCTTGCCTTCTAGGGTTTCTAATAGCGCATTACCTACCAAGTCTGCACGCCAGCCAGTTAATAGTTCAAGCTCTCGCTCGCCCTGAATTAAGCGCAATAATTCTTTGCGAGTAGTGACTGATGTAGGGTTCATGCTCGCAGCATCAGCACTTAAACGTATTTGTGCCATTAATAAATCGGCAATAGCTTCTTGGTTAGGGCTGGCTTTGGTGGTTTTGACTTGTTTTTCTACCGCGATTGGGTCTTCTTCAAGGGCCTTGTCGATAAGTTCACAAATAATACTGCCGAACTTCTCACTGAATTTATCGGTAATGCCGCGAATATCAGCCAAGGCACTAGGTGTGCGAGGTTTTAGTTTTGCAATATCGACTAATACGTCATCTTTAATTAACCAGCCACGTGGAATGTTTCTTTGTTGAGCGTAGCTTTCACGCCACTCAGCTAACTGTTGCACAATTGATAATGGGCCACCTTTTAAACGTTTAGTGGCACGAATTCGTTTCCATGCTAGTTCGGGAGGCGCTTCGTACAACTTAGTACTGGCTAAATCCTTAAATGCTGAGTTTAGCCAACTAAGGCGACCTTTTTCTTCCAACGATTTTTTGAGCGATTGGTAGATTTGTACTAAATAAATTACATCATCTGCTGCATAGGTTAATTGGTCTTCACTCAGCGGGCGACGAATCCAGTCAGTTCGTGAATGAGCTTTGGCGAGTTGTACGCCTAAAATATCATCAACTAAACGAGCGTAGCCGGCTTGTTCTGGATAGCCAAGAATAGGTGCGGCTATTTGGGTATCAAAAACGGGTGACAGAGGTCTGCCTCGGAGATTATAGAAAATTTCTTGATCTTGGCGTGCGGCATGAAATACTTTAATAATATTTTCATCGTACAAAATATCTAATAAAGGATTTATATCGCAATTAAGCGGGTCAATCATTGCGACAAGATCTGGCGTGGCAATTTGTATTAGGGCTAGCTTTGAATAATAGGTTTTTTCACGTTGAAATTCAGTATCAATCGCTAACCACGGGCAATTTTTGATAGACTGGCAGAAAGTTTCAAGCGCTTCTTTATCGCTGATATAGATAGGATCATTCATCCGCAAAGGATACGCTAACTGCTATAAAATGAGTAATAAATAAAAGGTTATTTGTGTGATAAAGGTTTTCACGGCGCAAGATTTGGTTGAAGTGATGTTTTGGGCGAATTATCTACAGCAACATGATATTCCTTGTCAGCTTAAAAATGAGTTTATTGGTGGTGCAGTGGGTGAAATACCACCGATAGAATGTTGGCCCGAACTATGGGTAGATGAAAAAGATGAGCCTGGAGCAAAAACATTGCTTGAATCTGACCCATTGGCAGCCCAACAGGATTTACCTGCTTGGTGCTGTAAATTTTGTGGTGAAGAAAGTGATGGACAGTTTAGCCATTGTTGGAATTGTGAAGCTGAACGAGACGAATTAATAACAGGAGAAGATTAGTGGAAATGGCATTATGGGAACAGCTAGCCTTAGGCGCGATCGCCTTATTGGCAATATTTTGGTTTAAGCCTGGTATTAAGGCGGCTTTTAAGCAGAGTGAGCA
>Ga0209081_1002514_pt1 | contig 10625 bp, 7 predicted proteins | sample GOMGulsemesocosm_4_FD_184636 | JGI IMG/M metagenome (GOLD analysis project Ga0209081, IMG submission 184636) | Methane-oxidizing microbial communities from mesocosms in the Gulf of Mexico - GOM15B Gulf of Mexico (SPAdes) (version 2) | ecosystem: Environmental > Aquatic > Marine > Cold seeps... | reverse complement strand
GTGAGTAACAAGCGAATAAAGGCACTGAGTGAAACGCCTAAAGATTTTGCTTTTTGTTCAGATTGATATTTCAACTCATCTGATAAACTAATATTTATTCTCATTGAAAGGCCCATATAGTGATGTATTTATGATGTACATCATACATCACCGCGCTAACAATACAAAATTCAGTTTACTTATTACCCGTAAACTTACGCATAGCCGCTTCATCTTCTGCAGAAATCCCACCTTTAACAACATTCTTTAACGTCAAAAGCTTCTCGGTGTAGTGCGCAGCACCTCTGTGTTCTCGGTGGTAAAATAGTTAACTCTTACTTTCTTAACGACTCAGCAATATCAACAGAACAACGAGCAACTTCCATAATTTCTTCAAATGAAATAGGCGACTCTTTACCTTCTTTAATAGCATTAATAAAAGCCGTACTACAATTAGCCTGCCCTTTATCTTGAGTCCTTAACTTGTCTTTGCTAAAGCCTTTCCAATCAAAGCCAATCAATTTCCTGAAGTTATCTAACTGTAATACACCGTCATTAGCAAACACTTCAATACGTTCTTTAGCAAATGCTTTACCGCCATTAGCTAAATAATTAATTGTTCCAAAAGAACCGTCTTTAAACGTTAACGTTATTGAGGCTTTATCTTCTGTAATATCAACACCATCTGCTTTACCCATGCAAGTTGCTGTAAAGCCTGTAATTTCACTACCCGCTAAAAAGCGCATTAAATCAATATAGTGGCATGCTTCGCCAATAATTCGACCGCCACCTATTTCAGGGGCTTGTGTCCAATGATCACTAGGTATCGCACCTGCGTTCATGGTCATAATAAAGGCTTTAGGCTCAGATACATTAGCAAGCAAAGCTTTCATTTTTATAACATGCGGTGCAAAACGACGGTTATAACCCACCATTACTCTGCACTTACCTTCTTGTTCATTATAAGCAGATTCAATAGCATCTAACTCGGTATGAGTAAGGGCTAATGGTTTTTCTACAAATACGTTTTTACCTGCATTTATTGCTTGTATAACTTGTTCTGCATGCAAATTATGTTGTGTAGCAATAACAACCGTATTTACTGATTTATTATCAAGCAATTGTGAAAGATCAGTTGACGCATTTGCAAAATCATTCTTCTTACCATGATGTACAGCGCTAACACCGCCACTGGTAAGTAGAGTATCTAATTTTGCCCCTGCTTCTTTAAAAGCAGGAATTAATACGCGTGAAGCATAGTTACCGCCACCAATAAAACCACAAACTGCATCTTGTGCATTATAGCTTTCAGCATCACGAATACTCACTATTTTTTTAGTTAATAATTCATTAGCATTAGCTGAGTAATTTAGTAAAATCCCTAACGACGAACGATCATCCAAACATTTATAGGCATTAACTGCATCTTCAATTTCAAAACGATGACTGATCAAAGGCTTCATATTTAACGCACCAGAAGACATTAAATCAAGCACGGCTTCAAAATTACGTTGCTCTGTCCAACGTACAAAACCTACAGGGTAATCATTCCCCTTTTCTTCATATTCAGTATCATAACGACCAGGACCATACGAGCAAGAAACTTGAAATGAAATTTCTTTTTCATAAAAATCAGCACGAGAAAGCTCTAAACCAACCACGCCAATTAAAACGATACGACCACGCTGACGGCACATATTAGCGCCATGACTAACAGGATCGTTACTTTTAGTAGAAGCTGTAATAATAACGGCATCAACACCTTGACCACGAGAAAATGCATTAGCTTTTGCAATAGCGTCTTCGCCTAGCGATAAATCAACGGTTTCTGCACCAAATTCACGCGCCATAGCGCATTTTGAAGAGTCGAAATCAATACCTAAAACACGACAACCATTAGCTCTTAAAACTTGTACAGTTATTAAACCTATTAAACCAAGGCCAGTAACAACAACCGTTTCTCCGATTGTTGGGTTAGCTATTCTTACACCCTGCATTGCAATTGCGGCAAGTACAGTAAAGGCAGCACTTTCATCATCAACATTGTCAGGAATTGCGGCACATAAATTTTTAGGAACGCGTACTACTTCGGCATGTTGACCATTAGAAATAACTCTCATGCCAGCCTGGAGCTTAGAATTACCACTATCTTGAACTATACCAACATTACAATACCCCAAAGGCATAGGTTGGTCTAATTTTGACTTTACAGCTTCAATAGTTGGTATTAGTCCATCAGTTTTAACCTTATCTAATACCATTTTCACTTTGTCTGGTTGAGATCTGGCTTTTTCAATCCAGCCAGCTTTACCAAAATCTACCAACATACGTTCTGTTCCAACAGATACTAAAGTTTTTCTTGTGCATATAGTAACTTCTCCACCTTTAAATTGTGGAGCTGGTATTTCTATTAGCTCTAGTTGTCCATCTTTTAAATTCTGAAAAATTTGTCTCACAAATTAAATCCTCTTAATACTATTTACTTATAATTTGCAGCTAACAACCTTTCCAGTGTCAACTGCTTCTTTAATCTTTAATACAAGCAAAGCACTACCTTTTATATAACTTAGTTCTTCACCCTGTTTATCTGCTGACATCGTATCTTTATATGACGATACAATATTTTCTTCATGCCCATGGTCTCTAAATAAAAGTTTGTATTTCTTTTTCTTTTCTACTACATCTGTAGATAAAGAGTGGAAATCTTGTAAAGACGCTAACAAGTCTCCTTTATGTACATTTAGGTACTCTCTTACACCTTCAAATGTATGGCCTTTAGCGGAAAAAGTTATTGCTGCTTGAGATCCATCATTAAAATTAATTGTTAGTGAAAAGTTAGATTTCTCGTTTTTGCAATTTGCAGGGCTAATTGTGCATGGGAAAACATTTTCCTTGCCAACTAAATGAATACACAGGTCAGACCAATGACAAAGGTTACCTAATATACGACCACCTTCTTCTTCAGAAAAGTACCAGTGATCATCTTCAATCTCATGACCAGATACAAACCAATTAAGCATTGAATTGCCTTTTTGTTGGTTCATTTCATCATTCAATATTTTAAAGAGCTTACTTTGTGGCCTATTAAAACCTAGGAACACTTTAGAATTTGGATTTTCTAAAATAGCCTGCTCAAGCCTTTCCATTTGCTCTTCACGCACAACATGAGGTTTTTCTATATGTACAGACTTACCATGCTTTATCGCCTCTATTGCATATTCTGCATGACTTGCATGATTAGAAGCGATATAAATTAATTTAATACTGCTGTCATTTAAAATATCTTGATAATTTGTGGTTGCACAATGTACATTATAAGTTTTAGCTAAGGAAAGTGATTTAGATTTATCAACATCTAAAGCATATTTAATTTTACCACTAGTTTTTTTAGAAACATAATACGCTATTGTAGAAAAAGAAAAGTTTCCGCAACCAACAATTGCAACGTCTCCTGTCGCATTGGAATTAGGATTAATCCATTTATCCTGTTCAAAAACCTTTGTATTTTTCATATGAAGTTGTGACTTTACTTTAATCACGGTTCTGGAAGGGCCATACATACGTAGATATCGGATAACTTTCTTTATTTTGAAACTCAGTGGTTCTTTTGTATAATCCATGTATTAATTACTCTTTAACAATTTTAAGATAGTTTTTTGGGATTCAAGCTTTACTTTTTCCCAGCAATATTCTTTTTCAAATAACTCCCTTGCCCGTATACACATAGCATCATATTTTAAAGGATCCTCAGTTAAATCTAAAATACATTCCTTTAACTTATCAACGTCCCCATAATCAGACACTACTCCACAGTCATACTCAATAACTAGGCGGCTAACAAGCGCTTCTTTATTAATAATTACAGGTCGCCCTACAGCTAGTGCTTCAGCTAGTTTATTTGGCGCCGCATATCTATTAATAACCCTATGAGGGCTATAATGAGCAAACACAAAATCTGAACTTTCCGTTAACTTTAACACTTTTTCGTGATCTAAAAAGCCAAGGTATTCACAATTTGAAATAGCAGAAATGTTATCAATAATTACCTTGTCACCTTCTCCTGCTATTAGTAATTGTACATTTGGCATTAACGTGGCTAATTCAAGAAGCGTATCAATTCCTCTTCCTTCGTCTAACCAGCCAGCAAATACTATTCTTACAACGTCATCTTTTTCTCTTGGCTGAGTAAATCCAGGATCTATTGGCGTATTCCTAATAACACTTATTTTATTTTGACAAAATTTTGGTAAAGAAGATGCTCTGAATTTTTCAGGCACTATAGTTGCATCTGAATATTTTACAATTATGCCCTCTAAAACGTTTAGTACACTAGTAATTATTTTTGGCAGTGCATATCGCTGAGATAGGTTATCGTGAATATTATATAATATTGCTGTTTTATTAAAAAGTTTATATATGAATGCTGCGGGAAACGATTCTACGTCAGAAACATGAATTATTTCTGGCTGCTCTTTTTTAAGAAATTTATACGCTGAAAAATTAAATGAAGAAACACCTTTAATGTACTTAAAGAATCCAGCACCATTTAACATGGGATAATAATTTCCAACTCGATTAACAACCATACCATCCCATACATCTTTAATAGGTAAATGTTCTTCTCTGTTAGCACCTACAAAAATAGGTTTTAACTTCATTTCTTTTGCAACAGTCATCATACGAATAACCCGAGGTATAGGTCTAGATGAAGTTCTTAGACAAACAAATTTTTTCATTAATTAAGCTCTTTCTTCAAATGTGATATAAGAGGGATAAATGCGAATATACACATAGATGTGCTAGCCCAAATAAGACTATTTAATATTTCGATATTTAAATAAGATGTAATAAGTAACGTTAAAGAAGAGCTTATATAAGCAACAGTTTCCAATTTCGGCTTATAAAATTTAAAACAATTCATTAAAGTCATAGCAGAGAAAAACAAACTCATAACAATGATGATATTCTTAAAAATATCAATATCATCCGTAGCCGAAATACCGTAAACAATGGGTATTAGCATTGACCAAATTGGAGACGTTAGTATTACAATAAATAAAACAGCAAAGATTTCAACATAAAAAAGTAATAAACCACCAACTTTTTTAGTATTTAATTTTTCAATATTTGCCAACCATATAGCTTGAAAAACCACCGCTATCGCTGGTGATATGGAAAGCGCGATAAGTATGAGGCTATTTTCAACACCAGCAGGTGAAGTTAATAAGCGGGGCAAGGCTGAAAGTATACTACAAGCTATAGTCGCAAAAGCAAATACTTTGAGACGATTAAAGTTCGCAAAATAGCTTAACTTGACTTGAAAACCTTTCAAACTTAGTAGCTTTATTTTACGTTTAAAAAGCAGCCAAACAATAATTCCAAAAAGCAAATAATACAATGTATAAATTTTAAAAGATGATATTTCTACAGGGTTGATAATTAAAAAGGGGGCTATAATAAATAAGGCCCTAATAAAGGATGCCACACACAAGTTTTTTGCCGCTTTATTAGCTCCTCTATACTTTAACTCTATCCCGTTATGCAATTCTATAGGTGACTCAGAAAGTTTAATTGTCATTGCACATAGAGAAAGCCACAAAGGAAGTTCTAAATATAAACTCAGTATTAATGTCATAACGCAAGCGAAAATCATGTTGATGTCTCGGAACACCAACTCATTATGAAAAGAGTTATCGACCACGCCATTTATTGCAATATACGCTCGTTGTCCCATGTAAAAAATAGAGAAACAAACACCAACAAGCGCAAAAGAAAAAGAAAAGTGACCGCTCAAAGAAATATCAAAGTGAGAAATAAATGCAACTAATAATGCAGGTAAAAATGCGAGCAAGGCTTGTCCGAAAAAGTTATTTAGTTTGGTTAACATGCTTTCCCTTTTTTAATGAAGCTAGTATTAAAAACCCTACTGTACCTGCGATTATGAACAGCCCACCATTTAATAGAAAAAGATATAAACTATAAGCAAAAGGCAAGTAAATAGACACTATCAGCTTAGAAGAATACATAAACGGGCTATCTAATTTAAATATAACCCTGTCCATGATAGATAAAGAAAAAACAGTTAAAAAGGGAATTATTAATAACCCCAAATAACCTGAATTTAAATATATATCTAATGGTAGCCCTAAAACTGAATTTCCAGCCTCTGAACCACCTAGCATACTATGTATTTTATTCGACAAACCTTTTTGTGTGCCTGGTAAAAGTATACTTAAATCTGCGATCCATAATGAAAAACCATCCAATTTCAAATTCCCTAAAAAATTTAAAGAAGCTGCATTTTCATGTGGAACTACTGTAATAACTCTTTCAAACATACCTAATACTAATAAGGAAATAGATAAGAAAACAGATTTATCACTATCAGAACGACCTAGTAAAATATTAAGGGCATAAACAGCAATTAATCCAAAAAAAGGTAAGCCTAATTTTACTTTCAAAGGAAGCTTCTTTCCCAATATTTTATTTCGGGTTGTAAGTGCAATAAAAGCAACTAAAAAAAGTATCAATAACGGCATCCTTTGCCCGCCAATAAGCATTGCTCCGAAAGTAGATAATAAGAGAGTAAAAATTGAAAGTTTTTTAAAACGCCCTTGATAAAAAACAATTAAATAAAGAAGTAATGTGGGAGCTAAAATATCCCTTAACTGTTTAACCACACCTGGTGCAAAATAACCAGCCTCTCCAGAAGAAATTGTTTTTCTAATATCTAACAACGCAAAAACACCACCAAAATGTCCCTGCAATATTCTTGTATATACAAGATAAATAAAAGCTAAATTTAATAAAACTAAAGTGATTGTGAGAATAACTAAAACAAATTCAAATTTCATTGTCCTACTTAAACTTAAACTATTTAATTTATTAATTTTAGAACCAAAAATTAAACTCGAAAAAAAATAACCAATTAAAGATGAAAAAAGTGCAAATGAACAATATGTCCCAATCATTGCCAACTCTTCACTTTTAAACTCACCTGTATAGAATAAAATTAAGACTCCTAATGAATATATAAAAACCCCTAAGATATACCCATCTTGAAGTAAAAAACCTCTTACTTGCATGGCATACCTAGATAGACAATAAAATATTCCACCTAAAAGACAAATAAAAGAAAAGATCAATTCCATCTTAAGATTTTACTTTGGAAATTTCAATCTCAATACTACTAGAATGAGGAAAAAAACTTGATTTTAATAATTGAATATTTTCACTAGTTCCATAAGAAGGATAGAACTTTATGGTACTTACTTCAGATGAGTATATCTCTCCATTTGTAAACTCAAGTGTATACTTGTTACCTGTATTTGAAGTAAACATAAAACTGTCACTTTTATTCAAAACAGTTAATTTAAGAGTATTAACATAAATGTTATAGCGAAGTAATTCATCGGTTCCAGTAATCATATCCTTGATTATTATTGACTGCTTATTTTGCATAAAGGTTCTTTCATGCTCAAAATCATCAATTACAATCTTAGCCTTTATCTTGTCTTTGCTCTTATCTGTAAGTAATGCTGTATTTACCCCTTTAACCGTTTTAAAGATAGAACCATCAACTAATGAATACCTTTCAGAACTAACGGGGGTGATCACATTATGAGCGCTAGAGCTGATACAAGCTTCTCTATCAATAATTGACAATGTATATGGGGCACAGCCCATTTCTACAATGACATCGTCGTTGTCGTCAAATAGCCAAAAAGATAAATTATCGTCATGATCATGCGCACCTCTTTCCCCAAGGCCTAATTTACCAATACGAGTAATCAACTTAAATGTATCAGCTTCCACTGTATGATAAGGGTAAGCAGTGCTAGACAAAGGCTGCATTTCTTCAACCTCTTCAACTAAATCAGTAAAGCTTGAAAAAGCAGCAGGAAATATCATTGATAAAAATTCTGTTAGTAGGCTGTTGTTTGAATTTAAACTTTTATTTTTCAAATTAAAATACAAGCTAGCATCACGTGCATCTTGATTAAACCAAAAGACTTGGCCACTATCATTATCACCAAAAACTGCAATTTTACCACCAACACTCGACACAGCCCTTAAAGCTAGCATGCCTTGTTTTAAAACTTTTTTTATAGATGCTAAGTTATTATGAACCGTACCCTTATCATTACTGAACAAAAAACTTAATAACACCATATCTAAGCACAACCTATGGTACATAGGTGCATACTCAATATGCATCCCATCTTCATTAAATTGATTAACTACAACCTCATCTAAATAACTAAAACTCTTGCTAAAGCTTTTAGCTGTATGATTTGTTATAGAACCAATAATATTCAAGCCAATTTCTGTAGCTAAAAAGTGGTTTCCAGGAATATCACTAATCTCTGGGAATAGTTTAAGATATAACTTATGCTGGGCAATACTTTTTAAAAACATTGTGACTTCAGTGTTATTTAAATAAGGAGATAATATTCGATATATTGTAACAATATTCATAACTCGAATAGATACTTCCATTGAACTACACCAATTAACTCCTATTAAAAACTTATTTTTCTCCTGCCAGTTATAGAAACAATTTAAAATATCTGACTTCTCGCTCCCTAATGCATTAGTAGAGGCATAGTATGTCGTTAATAAAAGCAACCATTGCAGCCTACTTTTTTCCCAAGGAATTTTAACGTCTGCTCTAACATTAGAACAGACAAAATCTATTTTAGAAAAATGTTTTTGAGGCCATGAGTAGTTATGAACACAATCTGTGTGAAAAGCATTTTCACTATTAATATCAACCAAACCATAACCTAAACAGTTATATTTTCCGTTTTCAACAATGTCCTTTAAGTCAGATAATATTGGGTAGCTATTTGAAGAAAAGTGACCAATGCTTAATTTTAACTCATTTAGATCTTTAGAGTTCTTTAATAATTTATACTCAGTTATTTTTACCAATAACATTAAGACTGGAGAGTTAGGTAAAAAAGCTATTTTTTTACAAAACAAAATCCATACCTTATGTAATAGAAAGTCAAAAGGTGACTCTGATAGCCGCTTTAACAGGTAAATGATTCTATTTTTTTTATTAGTAAAAACCATTAGAACTTAAACAATGCCTTTCATGTCAATTAATTTAACATTTTTTGCAATACTTATACCTTTAAATTCTTTGTGCTCAACTAAAACGACTACAATATCGGCTTTAATTAAAGCTGGTTCAAGCTGTTGTAATGCAGCGAAAGAATGTAACGAACTTGGTAATTGTTCAATATTTGGTTCCACGGCCATTAAAAGACCTGTGTGCATTGCACCAACGGCTTCAGTTATATTAAGGGCTGGACTTTCTCGCAAATCATCAATGTCCGCTTTAAAGGCAAGCCCCAAACAGGCTATAGAAATTTCTTTTGCGGTTTTATTTGGGTTTTCTATAAGGTGTTCTGCAATTGCTAGCTTTACTTTTTCAACAACCCATTCAGGTTTACTGTCATTTACTTTTCGAGCAGTATGAATTAACCGTGCTTGCTCTGGAGTTTTAGAAACAATAAACCAAGGGTCAACCGCGATGCAATGTCCGCCAACACCCGGACCTGGTTGAAGTATGTTAATTCTTGGGTGACGATTAGCTAAAGAAATTAACTCCCACACATCAATATCTAATTTATCACAGATTATTGAAAGCTCGTTTGCAAAAGCTATTTGTACATCACGGCAGCTATTTTCTGTTAACTTTGCCATTTCAGCCGTGCGAGCATTAGTAACGACACAGTCGCCTTGAACAAATGTTTTATATAACTCTACCGCTTGCTCTGAACATTTAGTGGTTAAACCACCAATTACGCGATCATTTTCAACTAATTCTCTTACTACATGCCCTGGCAATACACGCTCCGGACAATGAGCTATTCGTATATCAGATTCTTCATTATGAGTTTTAGGAAAAGTTAAGTCTGTTCTATATTCCGATAACCATTCAGCCATTTTCTCTGTAGCGCCAACAGGGGACGTTGACTCTAATATAACTAAATCACCTTTTTTTAACACTACTGCTATAGCTTTTGCTGCTGCTTGAATGTACTTAAGGTCAGGTTGAGGAATATCACTTTTTTTTTCAATGGGTAAAAACGGTGTTGGTACAGCAATTAAAAAAGCATCTGCTGGCTCTGGGGTTAGAACAGCTTTAAGTTTCCCGTCTGTTACCGCTTTATGAACAATGGCGTCTAGGTCTGGTTCAACAATATGAATTTCACCACGATTAATGGTGTTTACTGCATGTTGATTTACATCAACGCCAATTACGTTTTTTCCGTAGGCAGCAAACATTGCTGCGGTTGGTAGGCCTATGTAACCTAAACCGATTACTGATATTGTTTCAAATGACATTTTTATTCTTCTACCTTTTTAATAGCTTTTTACCACCGAGGGCACTGATTTTTTTCTAAACAAAACATAAGAGCATTTTACCACCGAGGACACCGCATGTTTTTTGTTCCAGACAAAACATAAGTACCTACGTCCTGTAGGTAAGGCGCTTCGCGCTACATTGAGAAAATATTTACAACAAACAAAAAGTTAATCAATTAGTGTTTTTTTCAATCGTAGCGGTTAGTTTTTTACTCACAACTATAAATGACTTTTTGTTTTTTACGTTTTTTACCCTATGACTTTTC
>Ga0209081_1002513_pt1 | contig 10626 bp, 9 predicted proteins | sample GOMGulsemesocosm_4_FD_184636 | JGI IMG/M metagenome (GOLD analysis project Ga0209081, IMG submission 184636) | Methane-oxidizing microbial communities from mesocosms in the Gulf of Mexico - GOM15B Gulf of Mexico (SPAdes) (version 2) | ecosystem: Environmental > Aquatic > Marine > Cold seeps... | reverse complement strand
ACTGCTCGAAGTGCGATTCAATCGCCATAACATGGCGCAACTGCTGCAGCGGATTAATGAAGAAGGCGAGAGTACGGATCTGGTTGATCGAGCCATACGAGGCGGCATACGCCAACCGCAACTCAATCAACTTTCTGGTATTAGTCGACGTGAATTTGATCAACGCTGCAAGATGCTCGGATTAAACCCCAAAACGCCTGGTCGAGTCAGTGCTCTAACAGAGCGTCAGGAAATTCAGGTCGACGGTTGCTGGGCGAATCTCAAAGAACTCATGGGTGATCATCAAGACACGATCCTAACGCGGCTAACAGACACCCATGAGGAGACCGGTGCCCCTATCGATCAAATCTGGAACTTAGTCATTGAACAGATATAGGAGCTCGGCTATGAACCCGACGTCAAATCAATCTGTTGCGCTTCAACAAAGCGTTCAAATGGCAGAACAAGCGCTACGCCATCGCCATAAATCTTCTGGTACAGGAGAGGCTGATCAAGGCAGTACGGGCTACGTGTTTACTGGAAACATTCAACACGTGGCCCCTCATAATCTCGTCATGGATCCTGTATTAAGCCCTACCGATAAAATGACGTGGATTGTGATGCGGGCGGGCATTCAGAACCCACAGATGCCTGGCAGCATACCCAGCCGACAACAATTGGCAGATGCGGTGAATTGCTCCCCACCCACGATCACCAACAGTCGAACGATGCTGCGTATTTGTCGTTGGATGACGTTCAGCCATCAAGTACGCGACAATAATAATCGATTCATTGGCGATGTGTACTTACTGCATGAAGAGCCTCTTGGGTTAACAGAGACCCTAGAGATTGATTCTGGTTTCTTAGCTTTCTTAGGAAGTATTCAATCCAACAATTCCTCCAACAAAGCCACTCGTAATCAAGCGGCACTGGTTCATCAAGAGATCCTGTCTATTAATTACGACCCTGCCCCGATCACTCAACTGCAATCGATCAACAACCGGATGGCTACCGCAAATTTGTTGCCCTCATGGGATAGCGCTGCCAGTGCTAGCGCCATGGATATAAGAAACGCCACACCTTGGAACAGCCGTGCCAAAACCTCACCCGAGAGCCGGAGTAAAATTTTTAACACGGCTCAGACGGAGAAACGCTCAAATATCGATCAAGAACCCAGTAAAAGCGTACAAAAACAATCTGCACAGAGCCATAGAAAGAATTTTACTCTGGATACACAGCCCCAGAGTAAGAATTTTACTCTGGGGAACACCTCTGACGCCAAAAGCCATGGAAAGATTCTTTCCATGGATGAATTGCGGGGGCTACAGAGCGATTTTGCTGATTTTGGTGGAAATTCAAACAACCCAGAGCAAGTAAAAAAAATCTTTCCCTCTATATGTAGTAGTACTTGTAGTAGTAGTACTAATAATAATTTATCTAGACGCGTGAGAGCTGCTAACGTTGGGTTCAGTGACCAAGGCGATCAGAACGCGAAGTTGTGGCTCGTCGGTGAAACAGGGTTAGACATAAGTGAGATCGATAGCACGGCGCTAGACATGCAGCTCGAGATGTTGCTCGACGTTGAGCGCTCGCTCCGCCAACACATCCCTTGCTTGCTCGCAGAAGGCCTCAAACCTCATTACGACGTATTGATCGGATACCTGCCCAGTCTTCCGATCGTCGGATCACTGCTCAACACCTTACCGCCTGAGTTTGCCAACGATGTGGGTTGGCAGATCTTCGCTCGGCTACTGCTGGCCAACCACCCCACCAAGCACTACCGCTCGGAGCCTGTGCGCAATCTGGTCGGCTTTACGAAAGAGCTGATCAAGCGTGTTAGGGGTCATGAATTCAGTCTGGATGACTATGGGCTAATGGTGAAACAAACCGCTCTCACGGGATTCAGTTTGACTGCGTTCGAGGGCAAAGAGCTCATTCAAGGCGTCCCGCTGCCAAAGAAGCTGCCACTGGAAATTTGAGTGTTTCAGAGCGAGCAGGAAAGCGCGGGCATACCCAGAACTTCGGAACGATCGAGATTGCATGTGCTGAGAGTGCGGTACCCTACCGCACTTTGGAACGACCGAGATCGCATGTGCTGAGAGTGCGGTACCCTACCGCACTTTGGAACGACCGAGATCACATGTGCTGAGAGTGGCGTACCCTACCGCACTTCTGAGGTGAACTCTAAGGCCTCAACACATCTATGTGACCACGGCTTGAACAGGTTATATCTCATATTCTCGTCGCCGACCCCCTAAGCTTCACCCTCATACATTAGCTACTTTCAATAACGTACCTCTTGAGGTGTGACCCATGACTTTAACTTCAGTGCCGCAATCGGCCAAAGATACCGCTGCTTCTCCCGCCGGTGAAACAGCCCCAGTAAAACGCAATAAGCCTGGTCGTATGATGCCCGCCGCTGGCCAAATGCATCTAGTGACTAAGATTGGTCATCAAATGTGGGAAGGCCGCCGTGCTTCTGGTCAAGGCGATGGCAGCGTTCATTCAATCGTTGGGGCGATGCTATTCGCTAAGAACTGTTCAGAAATTTGGCGGGCATCGATGGATGATGATCCGTATGCGGACAATGCATTGGTAGAAATTGAATTGGCTTGGTTAGACGCCGACAGATCTGTTGATACTCAGATGGCTTCTCTTAGTGAGCTTATTGAAACGGGTATGCCTGGTATTAAACTGTCCACAGCCGAGTCTCTCGAGCCTCTGGTTGTGGATCTCAGCTTCCACAACCCGTGGGGATATCGTGGCGCAGCGATAGTTAAAAAGTTCGACAATCTTGTCCTGAAAGCGTTGACAGCAAAATCCGTTGGGTTAATGTTTGACGGTGACTGGAACTCTTCAGTGTTTCGCACCGGAACTCGAATACGCAAAACTTTCGACATGAGCAGGTTGTGGATTCACACGGGAGTTAAGCGTGACGATATCAAAGCCAATAACGAAGCCTCTAGGCGAGCGATAGAGCTGTACTCAAAAAAACGCAAAGATAAAATGCTCTCAATGGATGAGCGAATATTAAATGGAGAGTTAAGAGCCGCGCTTTCACCGCACATAATTGGCGGCTAGAAACGACTCGTTTTGACCGGCCACGGACTGACCGTGGACTGACCGCAGTCAATTTGGTGGGTGAACTCGGTCAATCGATGAGTTTTTGTAAGAAGTGTTTTTCATGGTGTGCAGTACAGCACTGACCGCATATTGGGACTTTTTACCGTGGACTGGACACGGTCGATGTCGCGGTCACTCCTTTAAAGGATCCTTTAAGGGATAAGGGGAGATCGGCCGGAACAGTTTTGAATTGTGTTCGGCGATTGAGCACAAATTTTATTTGCATTCGCTCAAAAATTGTTGATACTAGAATCGTCTTCTCGCAGAGACACTTGAGTTCGCTAAGGGCCCCTAACCCTAACTTGCTCACTCGGAAGTCTTGCACTTCCAACGGCTGGGTCTGACCCACATCCATCGACGGGGCGCTTGCGCCCCGTTTCTCTTTCTGAAAACTCTCTCGCAAAAAAAACGTGCAATCAACCTAAAACCAATTTTAGTTCTGTAACTCTGAAATATTCACTCTTTCGCTTTCCTAATAATTCTTGCCGGTCAATATTGGCGGACAGGATTATCCCGCTACTTCATTTTTCGCGTTACGGTCAAGAATACAATCACATGGCGGCCGATGACCGGTCAGTAGCAATAACCCTCGATACCTTGGCCGATCCAATTCTTGACCGAACACCTACAGTGTTTGGCTGACCGTCAGTCAGTCCACCAAAATTGGTTCGTAGTTCTCTTCCCAAAAGAAAACGTCTATTACGTCACAAACTATCTGTACATGAGAAGCGAACAAAAAACCTTCAACTCGAATGCGTTGCACGACATTCTTGCATCCATCGAAATTTCCCTTTTCACAACGCAGGATACAGTTATGGCAACCTCGTTATTTATTGGCGAAGCAAACTTAGGATCAGACCCCACACTTAAGTCGATTCCCTCAGCTCAACCTCAAGGTGAATCCGTTTCTGTGCTGGAGTTTTCAGCTCGCGTGAATGTGGATCGAAAGAGCAAGCAAACAGGACTCTATGAAGACACGTTAGGTTTTTGGGTTGACGTGTCGTATTGGGGGAAAACCGCTGAGGCCATTGCGCCGTTATTGAAAAAAGGGGCTCGCGTCTTGTTAGTCGGTGAGCTCGGCGTTGAGGTTTGGGTTTCCAATCAACCGGCAACTCAAGGTCAAGCGCGACAAACCCACAAAATGAAAGCCGACCATGTGGCTATGTTGCCGTGGGGTATTGATCAAGTGATTTACCGAGAACGAAGCCAAGCCGCTTTGCAACCTCAACAGGCACCTCAGCCAGTAGGCGAGACTTCTGGCGAGGGCAATCATTCGTAACGTTATGTCTTCACTATTTGTCTGAGTCGAGCTAAAGGGCGATTCAAGCAAGCACACAATAGCCACTGGAGGGAAAAATGGTACTCACCGGAAACCAGGCATACGGAAAACTCTTGAATATCGAATCGGAACTTCCCGACATTGTTATGACGCTGTTGGGGCAATCGGTTTCGATCAGTGATGACCGCCACCCATCTTACAAAAAAGTCGGACACATCTGTGACATCAATGTGTCGATTACATCCTGCCACCTGCAAATCCATCTTGATGACGAATCTTCTAAACCCATCGTGAAGGCACTCGAAGTCGGTGACGACACTGAGGGTCACCCGTGGTTTCAAATGGATGAAGTAGAACTCATTGGTGCAATGAACGCACCTGTGCACTAAAGGCAGAATCTCATGACAGGATTGATCGTTGTTGAATCTCCCAACAAGGCTAAGAAAATTGCCAAGCTCTATCCGAACATGATGGTAAAGGCAACCGTCGGTCACTTTAGAGATCTTCCGGTCAATGAGATGGGGGTTGAGCCTCCCTATCATCAACCACAATACGTGGTTGATCCGGACAAGGAAAAAGTACTCGCCGCCATTCGTAAAGCGGCCAATAGTTGCGATACGATTTGGATCGCAGCCGATCCCGATCGTGAAGGTGAAGCGATCGCTTGGCACACGCAACATTGTTTGGGCAAGAAGCACGAAAACAAATGCAGACGAATTACCTTTACTGAAGTCAATAAACGGGCCATCGATAAAGCAATGGCCTCACCTCGTCAGATCGATTACCCACAAGTAAGAGCCCAAGAGGCCCGCAGAGTGGTCGATCGATACGTCGGTTATCTTGTGAGTCCAGCGCTTAAGAAAAAACTGGTTTCATCAAAGACCGTCGTTGACGGCGCGAGCATCTCAGCAGGACGTGTTCAATCCGTTGCGGTAAAACTGCTCGTTGAGCTCGAGCACACCATCGCTAACTTTAAGCCCGTCGAGCACTTTGGTGTTCGTGCAGACCTTGAACACGGCGGTGTTTCATTTTGGGCTGACTGGGATTTTAGAGCTCTTCCAGACTGTCCAAAAGGCGATCGCCTCTGGAAAGATCGAGTGACTGCGCAACACGTCACTGATACCACGACGGTATTAACGTTGATCGACTCAACCAACGTCACAAAAAACAATAAACCGCTACCGCCACTGACAACCTCAGATTTAGTAAAGTCAGCCAATCGACTATTTCGGTTTTCCACTAAGAAAGCGATGGATCTTGCGCAGAAGCTCTTTGAAGTTGGTCTCATTACGTATCACCGAACCGACAGCCCAATGATGGGTGAAGAGTTTGTGTCTACGCTACGTCGCTATGCGACCAATAATGGCTTTTCAACCCCAGATCAACCACGAGCGTATCGAGCGTCAGGTGGCGCTCAAGAAGGTCATGAATGTTGTCGTGTTACGGATATCGAAAACTCTCAACCTCATGAGATTTCAGATGAAGATCAGCGCAAATTATACCAAATGATTTGGCAGCGTACGCTGGCCTCTCAGCTTGCCGATGAAATGACGATGGTGAGTCAACTGCGCTTCGAATCATCCACGCGGTATCAGTTCGTTTCAAAAACGTCCGTTCAGACATCCGCCGGCTGGCGACAATTGATTCCAGCGAGCAAAAAAGTAAAAGACGATGAGCAAGCCTCAGTGCCGCCTATCAATATTGGCGATCAATTGCCTGTCACCCATGCTGAGCTTCAAGTCAAATCCACCAAGCCTCCTACAAGGTTGATGGAGCGCAACCTTGTCTCTGAACTGGAGAAACGAGGTATTGGCAGACCCAGTACTTACGCCAGCATTATCAATACCATATTGAATCGCACTTATGCGCAGTACAACGCAAAGGGTCAGGTTGTACCGACGGCATTGGGATTTGTGATTTGCGCTGCACTCGATAAGCGCTTTGGGTTTATGGACTACGAGTACACCGCCAGTATCGAGGCGCTATTGGATCGAATTGCAACGGGCCAGCAAGAGTACCTCCCGATCGTGGCCGGAGTGTATGACCAAACCCATCAAGAGCTTAACTGGTTTGGCAACGCAGATATCTCGCTACCGCAAGAACATCTTGCACAAGCGATGGCGCTCTCTGAAAAAAGTGCGAAGCCCTCAAAGAGCGGCAGCCGAAAATCACCTAAATCACGGGCGAAGAAAAAGATCGATGCTCCACCTATGGGCTCGCCTTGCTCGGGAGAAGGCTGTTCGGGTACCCGAGTTGAAAGACAATTCAAAGGCGGTAATAACGATGGTAAGCGCTATCTAGGCTGTACCAGTTTTCCGGACTGTAGACAATTTAACTGGCTCGATTGAGTCGAACGGCAAGGTATTGAGAAACGTATGAATAACACCGAAAAAACTCTCCTAGGGTGTGTGCATTGGGTGGTGGTCTTAATGGCCACCCCGTTTTTTTCTCACGCATCGGTAGGCTATGAAGCGCCAGTCTCCGGCGTCATTGCGACCGATCGATACACCTACGCAGATCTCGCTCCACGACACGACCAATTGAGTCCGCTGGACTCTGTTGTCAACATTTCTTTTTCAACGGAAGTTGAAAACGTGGGGGCAGCATTTGTAGAGCTCATTGATGGCTCTGGTTACGAACTCATACATTTGTCGGGGGAGTACGGTCATCCGGTCGACACCATTCTAATGAATCAGGTTCTCCCCAAGACGTTGCAGAGCATTGGGCCGGTACCCATGCGTGAAGCGCTCGATGCACTTGCTGGGCCTGCGTGGATGCTCAAGACCAATGAGCTAGGTCGAGAGCTTTGGTTCGAGCTTCGTGATCAATACAATGATGAAAAGACCATACGTCGACTTCTTATTGCTCAGCAGGCCGAGCAAAGTGAGCTTAATCAAAAAGGTGAATGGATGCGCTACATTCGCTATCCGTCGGGTCGAACCGAGCTCACCACATCATCGTTCAACGACAAGCAAATCGATGAAATCGTACAACGAATTCATAAGTACCAGGACGCGTTAACCTCTGTCAATGTGAAAGGCCTAAGTGTCAGCCAAAAGGCCAGTGCTAAAGCAGAACTCGCTAAGCAGAGAGCTTCAGATCTCGCACAAAAGCTCATCGATCGCGGTGTCAATCCCGAGCTTATCAGGGAGTCTTACGCCTATGAAAACCACCAAGAAAAGAGCCGTCACGGCGTCATAGTTACTCTCAAAGTGGATCCCAATACACAACTTCTCGGCATGAAAAAAGCACTCACCAAACCCACGCGATCGTCAAGAACTGGTGCGGCGATTGTTCCTGTTGAAGACATCTATCGATTCAAGCGTGGCGAGGATTTGGAAACCGCACTGGCTCGATGGGTGACTCGTTCTGGGTATAAAGACCTCGTTTGGAATGTTCGGAACGATGAAGGCGACTATGTACGGATACCCATTCGTGCCAGCGCTGTATTTACGTGTGATTTCAAGTCCTGTTTGCGAAAAGTGAAAGATGCCTACGCCAGTGCTCAACCCGAACCCTTGTATTTTGATATAGCGGTTAAAGAAGCTAATAAAGTCGTCTATATCGAACTTCTTCATTTTGGGGCTCATCACTGAAGAACATCACCCCTGTTGTGAATATGAGGAGCGATAAAGCGGAGAAGACGCATGAAAAAGACAGCAATGACTGTGGAAACAAACAAAATTTCGAGGGGTTGGGTGTATCAGAAGAGGCTCAAAAGTGGGGCTGGATATATTCTGGCAATCATCATTTTTGTTCCATTGATTGCAAGTTACAGCATCGACACAGCCGGCTGGCGTCTCCGAAATTCCACCCTACAACGGCCTACTGAATTTGTCGGTGCCTATCAATCGGATTGTCGACCAAAAGAATGGTACGAAAGTGCAAGGGTCGTTTTAAAACACTGGAGAAATGATGAACGTTGAAATTGATGCGATACCCAAAATTGGGCATCTATGCGAAATAATCGGCGATGAGCAACCGTATCTGGTTCAAATTTACTGCGATTGGTCACTCAATAGCGTCGTCATGAATGTGTTCGTATTAGATCGCCATGGCTCAATCGTCTCCTGTCGATATTCAAGTGTGATGGATGAGAACTCTCGAGGGTTTCGGATGGGGTATTTCAACCTTATTTTGACCGGCCTCGGTCTTCGATTGCCTAAAGCGGTGCTATTTCGAATGGACTACGATCGCTCTCGACAAGAGACACCCAACGCCATCGTTCATAGTAACTTGTGCGATGCGCAACACAGAGATTGGTATCGTGATCTTTTTTGTAACTCTAACAATCAAGTGGCCTAACACTCATGAGGAATTTCTGAATGCAACTTCGATTTTGGCCTGCCACGGTATCGATCATTGTGTCGGCATCGATGCTAGCGGCCTGTACGCCGCTGGACAGTGTGACAGACAATGAAAGTAACGCTCAGCGTCAGTACGACACACTGTCTGGAAACATCAATGAGCGCGACCTGACCGTAGGCGCGGAACCCGTGCGCCCCATTCGAATCGATAGTGGCTACTGGGTTGCCACAGACATCGAGGTGATGGATCAAGAGATGCCGTCCTGGTTCAGCTCCCGGCGAGACGATTACGTCAAAGGCGATGCCATGAGCTTGGAGCAACTGGCGTCTTACTTTCGAACAAAATGGCACGTCAAAATCAATCGTGCGTCTGAATTGGTTCCCCGTGACGTGGTCGATTTTAAGTACGATGAGAACATTGTTGAAACGCCGGCCAATAATGAGGTCAGTGATACTTCCCCGACCACGGCCTCTACGACGTCGTCCTCTGGCAGTAACAATTTACTCGCTTATGTGAAAACTCCAACCTTTCGGCTGAACCTGATCGATGTCACTCCAGCCGAGGCCATGGACACCATCGCCGAAGCCATGGGTGTGCAGTGGAAATTCAGCCGCAATGAAGGCGTGACGTTCTACTACTACGATACCAAGCGTTTTCGGGTTGCAAAGACCGCTGATGGCGGAAAAATTGAATCCAAAATCACAACCAATGGATCCGCTTCGGACTCGGGAGGCGATCAACAATCCTCCGGTACCACACAAGAATCTTCCTTGTCCGGAACCTTGACGATCGAACCGAAGTTTTGGCTCAATACCAAGAGTACGCTAGAGAGTTTGGCATCGCCTTATGGTCGAGTCCTGGTCAACACCGGAACCGGCGATGTGGTCGTGACCGATACGCCTGATGGGGTTCGACGAGTTGAAAATTATGTGGCCGAGCTCAACAAAGAGTTGGCGCTCAAAGCGCACGTTTCATTGAGTCTTGTGCGACTGCGCAGTACGTCCGAGCGAGGCCTAGGGCTCAACATCAACGCAGTCTACAACAAGGCCAGTGAAGCCAGTCTGGCATTTGAGACCTCTCGTCGTGCGATTGAAGGGGCCAGCTCACTGGCGGGAAATATCACAGACACGTCCAGTCGCTGGAATACATCCAGTTTCTTCTTGGATGCTTTGAGTAGCTTCGGTGAAGTCACCGTGCTGCGCAACAAAGATTTTGTGCTTCGCAATCATTCCACGTACCTGTTGGGTAAGGGGCGTAACATTCCCTATCTCGAATCGGTGGGCAATACCAACACTGCAGACGTAGGGGCTACCGAAACGTCAGAAATTGTCGAGAAGTTCGCAGGGTTTGGTGTGGGGTTCTACACCCGTATTCTCAATCGTGATAGAGCGCTGTTTAACGTACTTTTGGATCTGACGGACTTCGCACGCTTTCAAACCATTCAAGTGAATTCCGATCAATCCTCAGACGTGCCGATCCTTGATCGGGAAAGCCATCAGCAAGAATACGAACTGCGCGACGGCCAAAGCCAAGTACTTTTGTCGCTCGATCTCAGTGAGACCAGCCGTAACGATGACTACGTAGCCGGCAAAGACAATTGCCTCGCCGGTTGCAACCAATCGGAATCCACACAGCGTGAATACCTGCTCTACGTGATGACGGTTAAGGTGATCTGATGAGCTTGTCGTTTTCTGGGATTCAATCACTGTGGAGACGTGACGAAGAGTTTCCGCTGACCCTGCGGGTCAATCACAAGTTACCCCATACCCGTAAGATCGCCGGTAAAACGGTTGCCTTTAGCCTAGAGTGGCACAGCGTTGACGATGATCGAGCCGCGATGTTAAAGCGAGCCTGCGACGACTCTGAAGGTGCTTACGGCGTCGTGATGAAAAGCGCTCATGACCATGAGGCGAATCCATCAGGCGTTGATTCCGAAA
>Ga0209081_1002512_pt1 | contig 10627 bp, 9 predicted proteins | sample GOMGulsemesocosm_4_FD_184636 | JGI IMG/M metagenome (GOLD analysis project Ga0209081, IMG submission 184636) | Methane-oxidizing microbial communities from mesocosms in the Gulf of Mexico - GOM15B Gulf of Mexico (SPAdes) (version 2) | ecosystem: Environmental > Aquatic > Marine > Cold seeps... | reverse complement strand
GACAACGAAAAGGTTCAGTTTAGCCGTGAGCAGGCCAGCGATTTTGCCAAACAAATCGCCGATGACTTCAACCCCATTCACGACGTAGACGCCAAGCGTTTCTGTGTGCCTGGCGATCTTTTATTCAGCATCGGCGTTTCAAAGCTCGGCCTCAGCCAAAAAATGTACGTCGACTTTGCCGACATGGTCACCGATGGCATCGAGATCAGCTACAAGCAAACCGACGAAGGCACTGTGGTCATACAGGATGATAACGAAAAGCGTTACCTGAGCATCGAGTCATCAGGCGAGCGCTGCGTCAATCAAGCGCAAGTGCTGGCACTCACCGAAGAGTATGTCGCCTTTTCGGGCCGCACCTTCCCACATATTCTGGTGCCACTCTGGAAAGAGAAAAATACCATGGTCAACCCAGCACGCCCGCTGGTGATCTACCAATCCATGAGCATTGAACTCGAGACCTTCGACTTCGAGCGCCCACAACTAGAGCTGGGGCACTGCGAGCTAGAGGTCAACGGCAAACGCGGTAACGTCATTCTGCGCTTCAACTTCATCAGTAACGGCACCAAAATTGGCACAGGTGAAAAGCGCATGGTACTCAGCGGCTTACGTGAATACGATCAAACGGTCATCGACGAGCTGTCCGACTTTTACAGCAAGCGCAAGAAAGACTACCTCTGCTAGCCGGTTTACAACTTCCACTGCCCCCTACAAAAGGCCCGCATAGGCGGGCCTTTTGTTATACAGCGAAAGTGAACCCCTTTTTATAGCTGACTGAGAGACTTGTTGTATTCGCCTTGCTTCAAGGCTTTTTTGCTATCCAAAAGGTATTCATCACACAACTCTAGCCAACTGTCGATGCCTGCACTGCGGTACTTCTGCTTGTGTAATATCAAGTAAAAGCGTCTATGCCAATCACGTTGCGGCACCCAAATGGGTACAAGATCACCACGCTCAATGGCATCTCGCAGGGTAATATCCGACAGACAACCAATGCCCAGCCCAGCCTGCACGGCCCGCTTAATCGCCTCTGTGTGCTCGAGCTCATGACGAATGTGCAGCTCCGGCAAAATACCGTGCATCGCCCGATCAAACGCTTGGCGCGTACCCGAGCCGGTCTCCCGCACCACCCATTGGGCGCTCAATAGATCTTCATCGCTCAGTGATGCTTGCTTTGCATAGGGGTGATCGGGGGCGCAGAAGACCACTAGGTCGTCCTCCATCCAAGGGATCACCTCGAGGTCGGCATGCTGCAGCTCGCCTTCGATCAAGCCGACATCTAACTCAAAATTGGCCACTTTACGCGCTATCTCCCGAGTATTAGCCACGGAGAGCTCTACTTCTGTTTCTGGGTGGTCGCTCATATAGCGCGCCATCATCTCCACGGCCAAGTAGTTGCCTATGGTCAAGGTCGCACCCACTTTTAAGCGCCCCAAGTCAGTATGCTGCTTCAACCCCGCTTCAAACTCCTGTGCCTGTGCCAACAGCGACTCGGCTCGAGGCCTTAGCAGACGCCCTAGCTCATTGAGCTGTAAACGCTTACCAACCCGATCAAATAACTGAATATCAAACTGCTGTTCAAGATCACGCAGCGAGCTGCTAGCCGCCGACTGCGACATGGCAAGGCTGTCGGCGGCCTTGGTGATGTTCTCAAAGTGCGCGGCGGCCAGAAAGACCTCTAACTGACGTAGTGAATATCTCATATATCGGAAAATCCGGTTAATAACATAATTTATACTTGTTTTACCGATAGTTTAATTGGAGCTTAAATAATAGGCAAGTTATTCATACAACTCAGCCCCCAACGACCGGAGCACTTTATGGCCACACTAATCAAAGAAACCGTGACCGACATCCGCCACTGGAACGACAGCCTCTTCAGCTTCAAGACCAGCCGCAATACCAGCCTACGTTTTGAAAATGGCCACTTTGTCATGATCGGCTTAGAGGTTGAGGGCAAGCCTCTCATGCGCGCTTACAGTATTGCCAGCGCTAACTACGATGAGGAGTTGGAATTTTTCAGCATCAAGGTAGACGACGGACCACTAACCTCGCGCCTGCAAAACATCCGTATAGGGGATGAAGTACTGGTCAGCACCAAGCCCACCGGCACCCTAATTGCCGACCACCTGCTACCAGGTCGTAACCTCTACCTGATCAGCACCGGTACAGGCTTAGCGCCATTTATGAGTATTATCCGTGACCCTGAAATCTATGAGCGCTATGACAAGATCATTTTGACCCACGGTGTGCGCACGGTTTCTGAGTTAGCGTATCAGGACACCATAATTAATGAGTTACCGCGCAATGAGTACTTTGGTGAGCAGGTTAAAGAGAAGTTAATCTACTACCCAACCGTCACCCGTGAACACTTTCGCAACCAGGGTCGCATTACCGATTTAATGACCAGCGAGCGCTTGTTTCGCGACATAGGTTTGCCCACGTTGAACCCAGAGCATGACCGTTTTATGATCTGCGGAAGCCCTAGCATGCTCAAAGACACGGCAAGTATTTTGGAAGCAAAAGGATTTAAAGAATCACGTCACGGTCAACAGGGACACTATGTAATAGAGCGCGCGTTTGTTGAAAAATAACCGCTCAGTACGAGCGTTCAGGGCCCCGTCATATTCAGTGGCGTGGACCAAAACACGTTACTGAGCCGATAACACGCACAGCAACGCGTTATCGGCCGGCACGGCTATTCACTGTCCCAACTCATGAATGGCGACGACTTAACACCATCTCGATCGACCGCTAATGCATCAGCGCCTGTGGCCACCAAGCGTTTTACCCCACTGGCCCCACCACTCAAATACGCCTGCGCCAACGCCTCATGACGAGAAGCGTTTAGCCATGGCTGTGAAAAACCAACAAACGCCTCCAACTTATTGGCCAATGTCTCACGCAAGTGCTCAGCTAAAGCGGCATCCGCTGCCTGTAAACGCGTAAAATCAAGTTCAAAGAGCTGTAAACATGCAATGTCTTTGGTGTAGTGAAGACCTCGCAGGCTACCCAGCTTTACGACGGGTAATACTAATCGGCCGGATACCTGACAACGCGCTTCGGCCAACTCGGGGCTGTAGGGTAAAAAACGATTACTGTGCGACTCGAGATACGCTAGCTGAGGAATATCATCTTCCGTACCAGGGTCGTAATAAAGAAATAAATCACTGGGTTTCAGCAGCGACTCAGGCACACGGAAACTTAAATTACCGCGGGGGGAGACCTTCGGTAAATAACGCTGCCCGCCTGTATCCGTCAAACGAAAGTTCGGCAGTAAACGCCCACCGGAGCCTGTATGCAGCGTAAAGCCTCGCTCCAATACCAAACAAAACAGCGCGAAATGCTCATCCTGTGTTTTATAGGGCACAAAGTTAAATCCCTCATCGCGATCATAACCCCACATCGCACACTCCCCTGCAGCCTTGCAGCATCAACTTACTCATTGCATTCACCTAATCGCCATCATCCCTGAAAGGCGAATTATAAAGTAGGTACACGCAAAGGTCAGCAACGCATAAACGCTCGGAATCACATTCCACGTTAAACCAAACGGAATTTTGCGGTTTGCCGACTGATCGCCAGTAAACGACCGCCCGCGTCCCACAGGTAGCCATCTTCCTCCATTAAACCGTCGGTCAGGTTCAACGTATTGAACTCACAGCGCAGCGCCCCCGCACCTGGCTTAGCGCGCAACTGTACGGTCAATTCAATAGTGGGCACCCAACCTGTAGGCCCATAGTGAGTAAACACCGGAGGTGGAAGAGCGTCGGCAAACAGCAGCAAAGAGAAGATGTCTTTCTCCTCCCTCTCGGCAAAGTCCACCCAGCCTTGGAACTGCCCCTTACCGCTGGGCTCACCGCCCAACATACACTGCGCCTGGCCGGGCAGCACTCGCTGCTCAACATGGCTCGTCAGCGGAATTTCTTTGACCACCGGCAGCCTCACACAATCATCAAACGCCGGCACCTCTGGGGGCTCACGCAGCTGCTGAGTTTCTCCTTTCAGCTGACTCAGGTCACAAAAAGACGCGGTAAACTGCGCTTTTAACGCTCCCTGCTGGTATATCCGCGCCGTGGCAAAGCTGGTCGAGCCGCCCTTGCGCAACACCTCAACGGAAATTTCTGCTGGGCCAACTTGGGTTGCAGCCAAATAAAAACCGTTAATACTCATCGGGTCTTTATGCGGCAGCGCTGCACTCATGGCTCGCGCCGCTATGGCCATAATGTAACCGCCATTGGGAATCGGCCCCACACACCAGCGCTCACTTAAATGGCAGGACCATCGGTCTTCCGCTATTTTCTTGATTGCCGAATCACTTAAAAATGACGCCACGGCCCTCTCCTTTCGTAATATTTAATGGCCATGCTCTAGCCTAGGCAATTATTTCTCAAGCTTAAAATGCGACCCGTAAGTCTCGAACACTTAGGTGTATAAACAACGAGTAAAAAAAATCCCCGCGTGTGCGAGGATTTCCACTAGCCCATAACACCTAGTCTGCTTTTTAAATTTCAGGGCGCATCGCTGGGAACAACAGCACATCCCGAATCGACGGCGAGTCGGTTAGCAACATCACCAGACGGTCGATACCAATACCCTGGCCAGCGGTTGGTGGCAGGCCGTATTCCAGCGCGCGTATATAGTCAGCATCGAAGTGCATGGCTTCGTCGTCGCCAGCGTCCTTGTCGTCCACCTGAGCCTGAAAGCGCTCAGCCTGATCTTCGGCGTCGTTGAGCTCGGAGAAACCGTTAGCGATTTCACGACCACCGACAAAGAACTCAAAACGATCGGTGACGAAACGGTCGCCATCACTGCGGCGCGCCAGCGGTGATACTTCGTATGGGTACTCGGTGATAAACGTTGGCTGAATCAACTTCTCTTCAACCGTCGCCTCAAACACTTCGGTCAGTAGCTTACCTAGCCCCAGGCGCTCGCGTTTTTCTGGCAGGCGCACATGGTGCTTCTCACAGGCGGCCAACAAACGCTCTTTGATCAGCGCTTCATTGGCTTCACGCTGTTCGGCGTTCTGCAACATCACCAGCGCTTCACACAGCTCGGTATCGTCGCCATTAAAGTCGATAACCGACTGCGCCATGCCCACCTTGGCAAATGGCTGACCGAAGTTGTAAACCACTTCCGAGGTGATTTCGCCGTCGGCGTCGCGGGTGGTGTTGGTCACCAGCGAGGAACCCAGCACCGATTCGGTCAGCTTGCGCAGCATGTCTTCGGTCAGGGCCATCAGGTCGTTGTAATCGGCGTAGGCCTGGTAGAACTCCAGCATGGTGAATTCTGGGTTGTGTCGCGTCGACAGACCTTCGTTGCGGAAGTTGCGGTTGATCTCATAAACGCGGTCGAAGCCACCGACGACCAAACGCTTCAAGTAGAGCTCTGGTGCGATGCGCAGGTACATGTCGATGTCGAGTGCATTGTGGTGCGTGATAAACGGACGCGCGCTGGCGCCACCTGGAATGGCCTGCAGCATCGGCGTTTCAACTTCGAGGAAGTCATTCCTGTTCAGGTAGTCGCGAATAAACTGCACCACGCGGGTACGCGTCACAAATGTGTTGCGTACTTCTGGGTTGGCAATCAGGTCAACGTAACGCTGACGGTAACGCATTTCCTGATCATTCAAACCATGGAATTTATCCGGCAGCGGGCGCAACGCTTTGGTCAACAGTTGCGGTTCGTCCATCTGTACGTAAAGGTCCCCCTTACCAGACTTATGCAACGACCCCTTCACACCGACAATATCACCAAGGTCGAGCTTCTTGGCAAACGGGCGAGCTTCTTTAGAAACGTAAAGCTGGATACGACCGGCGACATCCTGAATGGCCAGGAAAGCGCCGCGCATGGAAACCACACGGCCAGCGACGCTGACAACCTTACCCAAGGCCTCCAAGGCTTCTTTGGACTCTTCACCAAATTCGTCTTTCAGCGCCTGGCTTTTGTGCTCAGGGCGGAAATCATTTGGGAAGGTCGGACCGTCTTGTTCGCGTAAAGCGTTTAGCTTTTCACGACGAACGGCAATCAGCTTGTTTTCATCTTGTGGCTGTTGGTTGTTGCTCATGGGTAACCTTATCAATAGGTTGCTGGATCAATACGGTGATTAATCCCAGCGGGTGCTTTAAGTTATTCGTTTAAGCGTTCTAGTCGTCTATTTATAGACCGGCTTTCAAACTGGCGACAATGAACTGATCCAGATCACCGTCCAGTACCGCGCCGCAGTTGCTGCTTTGTACCATAGTGGCTGCGCAAATCTTCTCGCAGTCTACTACAGACCAGCTTTCAAGCTGGCGACAATAAATTGATCCAGATCACCGTCTAATACCGCACTGCAGTTACTGCTCTGGACCATAGTGGCTGCGTAAATCTTCTCGCAGTCTACTACAGACCGGCTTTCAAACTGGCGACAATGAACGGATCCAGATCACCGTCTAATACCGCACTGCAGTTACTGCTCTGCACCATAGTGGCTGCGCAAATCTTCTCGCAGTCTACTACAGACCGGCTTTCAAACTGGCGACAATGAACTGATCCAGATCACCGTCCAGTACCGCGCCGCAGTTGCTGCTTTGTACATTAGTACGCAAATCTTTAATGCGCTGATCATCCAGTACGTAGGAGCGAATCTGACTGCCCCAACCGATGTCCGACTTGTTGTCTTCCATCACCTGCTTGTCTTCGTTGCGCTTCTGCACTTCAAGTTCGTACAAGCGCGCACGCAGCATTTTCCAAGCCTGGTCACGGTTTTTGTGCTGTGAACGCTGACTCTGACACTCCGCCACCGTGCCGGTAGGTTCGTGGGTCAAGCGCACCGCAGAATCGGTTTTGTTGACGTGCTGACCACCGGCGCCAGAGGCGCGGTAGGTATCGGTTCGAACATCGGACGGGTTGATATCGATCTCGATGTTGTCGTCGACCTCCGGCGATACAAATACCGATGTGAAGGAGGTGTGACGGCGACCGCCCGAGTCAAACGGCGATTTGCGCACCAAGCGGTGTACACCTGTTTCGGTGCGCAGCCAACCAAAGGCGTATTCACCTTCAAAGCGGATGGTTGCGCACTTAATACCGGCTACATCACCGGCGGTGCATTCTTCCAGTGTCGTTTTAAAGCCCTTGGCATCACCCCAGCGCAGGTACATACGCAGCAGCATCTCAGCCCAGTCTTGGGCCTCGGTGCCGCCCGAACCTGACTGTATTTCGAGGTAGCCGTTGTTCGGGTCCATCTCATTGGAAAACATGCGACGGAATTCAAGCTTCGCGAGGTGTGCATCCAGTTCTGCAACTTCGGCCTCCACTTCATCGACGCTGTCTTGGTCGTCTTCCTCAACGGCCATATCCAACAGTTCACGGCAATCGACGACACCGGTATCCAGGTCGTCGATGGTCTTAACCACCTGTTCAAGACTCGCGCGCTCGCGCCCCAGCTCCTGTGCACGTTCAGGGTTATCCCAGACACTCGGCTCAGCCAACTCGAGCTCGACCTCAGTCAAACGCTCTTGTTTTTCAGGGTACTGAAGGTAGCCTCGTAGCACCTCTGTCCGCGCCGCCAAGTCTTTAAGTGCGTTTAATAACGGGTTAATTTCCATGTAAATCCACTTATATCTCAGTTATCACAGACCGCGTTATCAGGGCCACGGAGATATTATCGAGAGGTACCACTTCTTAGGGTACGAAAGGCGCGCATTGTACAGCAGTTAGCAACCGAAACTCTAGGTGTTCAGCCCTTGCGAGCCTTCAGCGCGAAGAAACTCACACCATTCTGGTTAAGAATATTGAGCGATGTCGCCACTCCAAACACAGGGTCGTTGCGTGTAAGCTTGTAAACACTGGCTGGCACCATCGCCAAGCCCCACAAATAACGGTCCCTCATCTCGAACTGGAATAATTATGACCATCAACAGCTCTTTGACTGACCTTCTCACTACACGTACCTCAAGCCGCGCCTTTCTTGAGCTGCCCGTAGAAGAGAAGATACTGCAAGAAATCTTCACATTGGCACAACAGTCCCCTTCAAACTGTAACGTACAGCCTTGGCAGTGTTATGTGGTCTCAGGCGAAGCAAAGGGCAAACTGCAGAATGCTCTGATAGAGAACGTCGCCAGCGGCGCAAAACCGGAGCCAGATTTTGAGTGGGGCATGAATTATCAAGGCGTGTTGCGCGACCGACAACACGGCGCGGCACATGAGCTTTACAGCGCCATGGAGATCGAGCGATCTGACAAACCAGCACGCCAAATGGCCATGCTGCGCAACTGGTCCTTCTTCGACGCCCCACACGCGGTATTTTTCTGTATGGAGCGCTCACTGAGTAACACAGGATCGGTTGACCTAGGCATATACGCTCAGACCCTCAGCCTATTAATGGCTGAGCGGGGAATCGCCAGCTGTATGCAAGGCGCACTGGGCATGTACCCCAAGGCCGCCCGTGAGCAACTAGAGCTCCCAGAAAATCTCGGTATATTGTTTGGTATGTCCTTCGGCTACGCTGACCCTAAGGGCAAGGCCAATCAAGCCAAAACCGTGCGCGAAGAGCTCAGTAATTCCGTGACTTTTTGCAGCTAGGCAACGAGCCCTCTACAGCACGTCAGCGCGAGTGTCCCTCACACGCACTGGCGCTGTAACCGATCACTTCAGAATCGGCGCAAGCGCTGCAATCACTGGCACGGGTTTCCCATACTGGGCCCGCTGCCGTATCGACCAACGCGCACACCGGTTGATAAATTCGAGCACACATCTGCGGCCGCTCATTAGCAGGTTGTTGCAAAACGTTTATGGCGTAGCCCTGGCTAGGCAAAATTGGGCGAAATGAGGGATTTTATGTTTGATAAATGACCGATTTGAGCCCAATTTTAACAACACCAGAGCAAGTGAATTAGTTTTTCAACAACCTGCTGGCAAACAACTTGAGTCTGTGGCGCTTACACCTGCTGACTGCAACCACTGACGCCCCAACCCGCACAAAGCGCCAGTACAACGCCCACAAACTTAAGCTTCTTACCCTGCATCGCTATCAACTCCCCTGCCCTAATGTAAATATTTAACAGCAGCCCAACGGTTCAATCACCCCAGAGTCGGCATAGGCCAACTAGAATAAACAGTGTCACACAATCACTCCGCCTGCCATTTAGACTTCCTCTGGAGGCTACTATGCAAGTACAACAAAATGTGAACACAGCATCGTCGTATGCCCAAGTGTTTAACCTTCCACACCTAGGTCCACTGCCTGAACTCGATGTCGAGCAATGGCTAAATACCGAACAGCCACTATCACTTGAGCAATGCCGCGGTCGTGTGGTCGCACTCTATGCGTTTCAAATGCTTTGCCCCAGCTGTATAAGTCAAGCACTGCCGCAAGCCAAACAACTACGCCAGGCTTTTACCCACGAAGACTTAGTGGTGATCGGTTTACACAGCGTATTTGAGCACCACAGCGCCATGCCCGAAGTCAGCCTGCGTGCATTCCTGCAGGAGTACGAGATCCACTTTCCCGTGGCCATTGACCGCTCATCAAGCATGGGCATTCCTCACAGCATGCAAAACTATGCACTCCAGGGCACACCTTCACTGTTGCTGATTGATCAGAGTGGACGCCTACGAAGACATTATTTTGGTCCAGCCGACGACATCCAATTGGGCGCAGAAATAATGGAACTGGTGTTAAGCGACGTATAAATCAAGCGGGTCCAGCGACTTCAGACCAAACCGCCAATTCATTGCCACTGGGCTCAATAAAATGAAAACGCTGCCCACCGGGGAACGTAAAAATATCCTTGCTAATAAGACCGCCTGCGGACAACACCTTATCAAGACTCGCCTGTAGATCACGACTGTAGAGAATCAATAACGCGCTACCCTGAGCAGCAGTGGCACTCATAGATGATTTGAAAAATCCGCCATCTAAGCCTTGATTAGAAAAGGCTGTGTACTCTGGTCCATAATCTTCAAATTGCCAGTTAAACGCCTGCCCAAAAAAACGCTTTGTGGCGATTAGATCAACAGCGGGAAACTCAACATAATTTATTTTCTCATGCTCGTGCACGGCATTCATCTCCTAAATATTAAGCACTGAGTTTAGGTGTACTGGTGCAACTAATTCCAGCGCACCTAATCATACTTCAAACACAGCCGAACCTTTACGTCATCATGCAATAAAGGTATGTCACTAATCAGTCAGAAACAATGCATCTACAATTTTGGATGAAGCCCTTCAAAGTTTGAACTTTTTCGCCCCTGAACGGAGAGTATCCACCATAAGACCCGCGACGCAATAAACATCAGCCTAGAGCCTGAATAGACATAAACGCTTTCTCCGATTTTAGTTATGCCAAATATATAGCAATGAACCCGGAAAAACGGAGTCGAGCAGATTGGAATTTACGGTTTTACACACTGTGCGTATCGGTGGAAACAGACCGTAAGTTTCAGAGAGTGGGGTTGAGTAGCATCCTACTCAAGCCCACAGGGCGCTACGCGTAAAAAACAGACATTAACGCCACGTGATACCTGTTCGCCTATTACTTTAGAGAGCTGAGTATTTCGAGTGTATGTTGCCCTAGCGTAGGAACGGTGCCTACCTCAGGTTTTGTAACACTGAATTTTGGTGCTGGCGCTGGTTGAGTAACGC
>Ga0209081_1002510_pt1 | contig 10631 bp, 4 predicted proteins | sample GOMGulsemesocosm_4_FD_184636 | JGI IMG/M metagenome (GOLD analysis project Ga0209081, IMG submission 184636) | Methane-oxidizing microbial communities from mesocosms in the Gulf of Mexico - GOM15B Gulf of Mexico (SPAdes) (version 2) | ecosystem: Environmental > Aquatic > Marine > Cold seeps... | reverse complement strand
CGGCTTCTATCAAACCCTTATTGGAGGGCGAACTTCAATCGGCAGACTACAGCATTATTTCGATTGACTTAGAAAGCCAAAAAGCGGCAGATAGTGGCGTGGGTTATTTATTTGACCATCATGATGTGGCTGCAAAATTGGGAAAACAATTTGGCGCTGACTATATACTTGTTGGGCGGTTGCATAAACCGAGTTTTTTGTTTTCTTATTTAATGGGGCATTTAATCAGAGTAAGTGATGCTAAATTAATTGGTAATTATATCTCAGAAGCAAAAGGGCCGAATATTAAGCTAACAATTAAAACGGTCGAAAGCCTTGCGGTTAAAATTGATAGAACGCTGGATAATCGTTACACACCACCTCCGTCTAAAAAACAGAGACAACGATTAGGGAGTTTAGGCCTAACTATAGGGATGGATGCAGAAATGATACGAAAGTATGTAAAGTTCCAAGATAATAAATAACCACTGAAATAATAGGGACAACTTGATCTTACTTCAGTAAGGCCTCAGAGGGGTTTGCTGAGAGCGACCTTTTAGGTCGAATTTAAACCACGCTTTATAAGCGTGGTAGTTAATTTTGGTACTACCATTTAATAACTTTAGTTTGATTTTTCTATGCCATATGTCAATAAAGCAACAAATGCCTCTGTATTGACTGGCTTACTTTTATAATAACCTTGGTACTTAGCACACCCTTTTTTCTTAAGGAAGTCTAATTGCTCTGCCGTTTCTACTCCTTCAGCAAGTACGTTAATCTTCAAGTTTTTCCCCATAGAAAGAATAGTTGCAGTAATTTCCATATCACTTTCATCATAGGGAATATCATCGATAAAACTTTTATCAATTTTAAGCATATCCAATGGAAAACGCTTTAAATACGCAAGAGAAGAATACCCAGTACCAAAATCATCCATCGCAAAACGCACGCCCAGCCTACGTAATTGATTTAATACCTCAACCGCCTGATCTTGGTTCTGCATCAAAGTCCCCTCTGTGACCTCTAACTCCAAAAATTCAGCAGGAAAGTTCGTTTCGTCGAGTACCTGAGTAACCAACTCAACTAGGTTAGTTTCATCAAACTGGCGTGGTGAAACATTGACTGCCAAAGTCATTTTAGGCAAGCCTTGATCTAACCATTGCTTTCCTTGACGACAGGTTTCACGCAACACCCACTCACCTAAAGGAATAATAAGGCCAGTCTCTTCTGCAATAGGAATAAATTGATCTGGAAACACTAACCCATTATCAGGGTCTTGCCAGCGTACTAATGCTTCTGCACCAACTATTTTACCTGTTTCAATATCTACCTGAGGCTGATAAAAAACACGTAACTCTTGATTTTCAATAGCCGTACGAAGTTTAGCCTCTAATTGCAATCTTTCACGTGCTATTTTAGTTAGTGCTTCCGTAAAATAGGCAAAACAACCCCGGCCATTATCTTTCGCCAAATATAAAGCCATGTCTGAATGATCCATTAATTGCTCTACACTCTTGCCATGCTCAGGATAAATGCAAATACCAATACTTGCACCTATACGCACATCATTACTTTGCTCCAATACAAAAGGTACACTTAAGCCTTTTACCAATTTTTCAGCAATACGCCCGACATCTTCTATATGCTCAAAGCTCTCAAGTACAACCATAAACTCGTCACCCCCCAAGCGCGCAATAACATCCGTCTCTCTCATCTCTGCTAAAATACGTTGTGCTACATGCTGGAGCAACTCGTCGCCTGCTAAATGTCCTAAGGTATCATTAACCGCTTTAAAGTGATCTAAATCCAACATAAGCACTGCAAATTGCGATAGGTTTCGGTTTGATCGCGCAATACTTTGTTCTATTTGATCTTGTAAATGACGACGATTAGGTAAGTTTGTGAGAGGATCATAATAAGCTAACTGTTGAATACGTTCCTCTGCTTGTTTTCGCTCCTTTATTTCTTGATCTAGTATTTCATTTTGTTCATTGAGCTCAGTTTCCGCTAGAAGGCGGCTTTCATTCGCCAAAATAATCCACCAAGAAGCAGTACAAACTAAAACGGTAATATAACCAAATAAAATATATAAATAAGAAAGTTGTTCCGATAAAAGCGCCGCATCATAACGTCCCAACATATCTGCATATACTAGCCAAAAAGCTAAGCCAATAAGACTTAATAGACTCACTGACACAGTAATAAAATTAGAGATTCTTCGAATAATATTATCTGAGACAGATTGCTTAAAGAGGCAGTTAAAAAATTGTTTTAGTAGTTGATGGTAGATCGACTCAGCAGCAGGTTTACATTGATCTCGACAATTAGACTCTAGGGTGCAGCATAAGGAGCAAATAGCGACTTCATGGAAAGGACAGTGCGCCATATCTGTTTCTGCATAATGCTGCTCACATACGCCACAAACAACTAAACCATCTGAGCTGACAAAGTGCTCATTATCTCGCGCAATATAGTATTTTCCTTTAGTCGCAATGGCGATTAAAGGAGATAAAATTAAACTTATCAGTAGTGCAAATAACCATGAATAAGCTTGAGCATACTCACCAAATAAGCCACTAAATGCCAATATAGAAACAAATGAAGCAACTAACATACTGACAAATCCAACTGGATTAAAGTCATATAAGTGTGCTCTTTTAAATTCTACAATGGATGGGCTCAGCTTTAATGGTTTATTAATCACTAAATCTGCAAAGACTGCAAAAATCCATGCCACAGCTACATTTGAATACAGGCCGAGCACCTTATGTAGGGCGTCAAAAACGCCTAATTCCATTAGCAATAAAGCGATTCCAATATTAAACACCAGCCAAACTACTCTTCCAGGGTGGTTATGGGTAACGCGTGAAAAAAAGTTAGACCAAGCTAAAGACCCCGCATACGCATTGGTCACATTAATTTTAATTTGTGAAATAATCACAAAAATAGTGGTAACTAATAACGCAGTCGATGGGCTTTCAAATACATAATAGTAGGCTGCTAAATACATTTGTACTGGCTCTTTAGCTTCAGCTATTCCAAGCCCTGTCATTACCACTAAAGAGGCTAAAAATGCGCCACCTAACTGTTTAAGACAGCCAAGCACTATCCAGCCAGGCCCTGCTGCTATTAAAGATGCCCACCAAGCCACACGGTTACTTTTTTGTTTATCTGGCATAAAACGCAAATAATCAACTTGCTCGCCAATTTGTGCAATTAAAGAAAAGGAAATTCCCGTAGCTATGCCAAAATAATACCAATCAAAGGTGTTAGCACGATTAATATCTCCCTGATAAGCAATCAAAGTCTCAAATGCTTTAGGCTCAGCCTGAAAGAGAAAATAAAAGGGCAATAACATCAATAACAACCAAATTGGCTGGGTCCAACGATGCAATTGGTTAATAGCTGTTACCCCGTAAAAAACAATGGGAATAATAACCAGGGAACAAATTAAATATCCCCATGCCAGCGGTAAGCCAAAGTATAGCTTGAGTGCTTGCGCCATAATGGCGGCTTCAAGGGCAAAAAAGATAAAACAAAAAGAAGCGTAAATTAACGAGGTAACAGTGGAGCCGACATAGCCAAACCCTGCGCTTCGCGTGAGTAGGTCAATATCGATATTGTAGCGGGCGGCATAATAAGAAATCGGAAAGCCAGCAATAAAAATAATAAGTGATGCGAGTAAAATAGCCCAAAAAGCATTACTAAAACCATAATTTAGTAATAAAACGGCACCAATCGCCTCTAGCGCCAGAAATGAGATGCCACCTAATGCAGTATTTGCAAGTAACAACGGCGACCACTTACGAAAACCTGAGGGAGAATAACGCAAAGCATAATCTTCCAGGGTTTCGTCTGCGACCCATTGATTATATTCTCTACGTGTTTTTTCTACGGTGTGCTTCATTAATCCTTCTAGGGCTAAAGGGCTGCTTGATTTATGAGTACCTATGGATCTTATTATATACCGTATATCTCAACGTATTGTTTTTTCTAACTTGAGCGGATGCTTTTATACCCAAGGTATCTTGGGTATTTTTTCAAATCGATAACTCGTAGTTAAGCAGTATTTTATTTTTTGATAAAACTTACTTTTCTAACGCGTTATAAAATATAACGCTTGCGGGTTTTGACAGTAAAACTACTTCTTAAGGCGGCAGTCTTGAGGTGCTTAAACATACCTATTAATAAACGCGATAGTTTCATTACGATACTTATATTTTAAATAACTCAATGACTGCCCAGGTTTGCATGAGTTAGGTTCGGTAAATCGTCTCAATTAAATGATAACCAAATTTGGTTTTAACAGGGCCATGTACAGTGAGTACTGGTTTTTTAAACACCACATTATCAAATGCTTTGAGCATAGTTCCAGGAGAAAACTCACCTAAATTTCCGCCTTGTTTGGCAGAGTTACATGTTGAATGTTTTTTAGCGAGGCTTTCAAAATCAGCGCCTTTAGCTAATTTTTGTTTTAGCATCTCTGCTTCTTCTTTGGTTTTTACTAAAATATGTCGTGCGCAGGCTCTGGCCATAATGATTCACTTTAAGCTAAAAGGGGGAGGGTTAGTTTACTATTGCTATTTGGGGTTTGCTTGCGTTTATTTTACTGAGACTAAAAACAAGATAAACGGAAGTTAGCGTAGCCCGTATGGAGGCACGTAATACGGGATGAACAGTGCTAAAACACCCTGTATTGCGCAAGCTTCGTACACGCTACTTGTTATTTTAGCTTCCAGCCTTTCCAGTAAGAATAAATAACCGGAAAAAGGACTAAAATAATTAATAGTGATGAGATGATGCCGCCTACCATCGGTGCGGCAATACGCTTCATTACATCTGATCCAGCCCCCGTGCTCCATAATATAGGCAGTAAGCCAATAAATGAGGCAAGACTCGTCATTAGCATGGGGCGTATACGCTGGCTGGCTCCGCTGATAATGGCGAGTGTAACTCCCTGTTTTGTGATGATGGGCGTGGTGCGTTTATAGTTTTGATAACTTAAATCTAAATATAGCATCATCAATACCCCCATTTCAGCCGCTAGCCCCGCAAGTGCAATCATGCCGACCCAAACTGCAATACTTAGGTTGTAGTCGAGTGCATATAATAACCACACAGCACCCGTTAATGAGAACGGAATGCTTAATAAAATAATCACTGCTTCTGCCATAGAGCCGTGGTTAATATAAAGCAGAATGAAAATGATCAATAAAGTCAGTGGGATTAAAATGATGAGTTTAGATTTTGCGCGTTCAAAATACTTAAACTGTCCAGCCCAATCGATTCGCACCCCTTGAGGTAGACTGGCTTTTTCACTCAGCACTTGTTTAGCGGCAGAGACATAATCAACAATACCTACATCCGTTACATCAACAAAAACATAAGTCACCAATTGGCCGTCTTCATTACGTAGCATGGGCGGGCCTGTTTCAAAACTTAGCTTTGCCACTTGGGTAATGGGAATATGTGCGCCGCTGGCAGTAGGGATGCGTATGCGTTGTAAAGCTTCGGGATTATCTCTAAATTCGCGCGCATAACGTAAATTAACCGCATAACGCTCACGGCCTGCAAAGACTTTAGACACGGTAAGGCCACCGACCGCTGTCATAATGACTTCTTCTACATCTTCAACCGTTAAGCCATAGCGAGCAATTTTATTGCGGTCAATTGTGAAATCAAGGAAGTAGCCCCCCGTTAATCTTTCTGCATAAATACTGCGCGTGTAGGCTTTTGTGCGCGGGTCTTGTTGTAAGAGCTGTTCTATATTAATCGCAGTTTTTTCTATGGTGGCTAAATCATCACCAAAGACTTTAATCCCTAAGCTGGAGCGAATGCCAGTCGCTAGCATTTCGGTACGCGTTTGAATGGGCATCCACCAGATATTTGGCATGCCGGGGTATTGCAGTTGTTCATCCATTTCAGCTAACAATTTATCCCAATCCATGCCTTCTCGCCATTGATCTTTAGGTTTTAAAGTAATCACCGTTTCTACCATTGATAAAGGCGCTGGGTCTGTGGCACTGGTGGAACGGCCAATTTTCCCAAAAACACGTTCGACTTCGGGAAACTGTTTTAACTGTTGATCCATACTTTGTAAGACTTTACCGGCTTCGGTGATAGACATACCGGGCAGGGTGGTTGGCATATAAAGTATGCTACCTTCATTAAGTGGTGGCATAAATTCGCTGCCTAATTTTAAAAAAGCAGGAATCGTCGACACTAAGGCGAGTACAGACAATGTGACGATTGCTGCACGCCAGCGCAAAGCCAAGCGCACAATCGGTTGATAGAGCTTGATTAACGTTTGATTTAAGCGATTTTGGCTGGCAGGAATTTTTCCGCGGATTAATAAAACCGCTAAGGCAGGCGTTAAGCTAATCGCGAGTAAAGCGGCAAAGCCCATGGAATAAGTTTTTGTATAGGCGAGCGGTGCAAATAATCGACCTTCTGTGCCTTCTAAAGCAAAAACAGGGATAAAGGCTAAGGTAATAATTAATAAAGAAAAGAAAATACTGGGGCCGACTTGCTGCATGGCCTGAATAATGACTTCAGAGCGCGTTTTATTGCTACTATCATTTTCCAGTTGCTTATGAATATTATCAATCATAACAATGGCGGCATCGACCATTGCGCCAATCGCAACAGCAATTCCACCTAAAGACATGATATTGGCGCTGAGTTGCTGTGCTGATAAAGGAATAAAGGCCAGAAGAATAGCAATCGGTAGGCTAATAATAACAATCAGTGAGGATTGAAAGTGCATTAAAAACAGCATAATCACGACTGAGACAATCAGTATTTCTTCCAGTAAAGTGAGCTTTAATGTGTTGATTGCATCATCAATTAATCCTGATCGATCATAGGCCGTGATAATTTCTACGCCATCAGGCAAGCTGCTTTTTACTTCTTCTAAACGTTGTTTAATACGGTTGATAACATCTAAGGCATCTTCGCCATAGCGCATAATAACAATACCGCCGACGGCTTCACCTTCGCCATCTAATTCAGCTAAGCCTCTGCGCATAGCGGGGCCTAAACTTACTTTAGCAATATCTTGTACGGTGATAGGAATGCCTGTTGTGCTAACAGATAAAGCAATACGCTGTATGTCATCGATTGATTTAATATAGCCTCGGCCACGAATAAAATGCTCATGGCCTGCAATTTCTAAGACTCGGCCACCGACATCATTATTGGAACGTCGGATTGCTTTAGCGACCTGATTTAGAGTTAAACCATAACTCGCTAGCTTATTGGGGTCGATAGTGATTTGGTATTCTTTTTCAAAGCCGCCAATGGCAGCGACTTCAGCTACCCCTTCGACGGATTCGAGCCAGTAGCGTAATTTATAATCTTGCAGGCTACGCAAATCAGCCAAGCTTTGTTGACCAGATTTATCCACTAAAGCATATTGATACACCCAGCCAACACCGGTTGCATCAGGCCCTAAACTGGGTTGTACGCCATCGGGTAAATCGGAAGATACCGTATTGATGTATTCCATTACGCGAGACCGCGCCCAGTAAATATCGGTATCATCCTTAAAAATAACATACACAAAACTTAAGCCCATAAAGCTTTGCCCGCGTACAAATTTAACATTAGGGGCTGAGAGCAACGCCGTGGTCAGTGGGTAGGTAATTTGGTCTTCAACTAAATCAGGACTACGCCCCGCCCATTCGGTATAAATGATAACTTGTACATCGGATAAATCAGGTATGGCATCTAAAGCGGTATTTTGTAGGGATCGATAACCCCAGCTAGCTAAAAGTAAAGTAATGATTAACGTTAAAACGGCATGGCGCGCGCAGTAGCCGATGATTGAAGCAATCACGCCTTGAGAATTTGAATTATCTACCATTGCGCTAGGCCTGATTTAAGTTTACTTTCAGCCGCAATTAAAAAATTACCCGAGGTGACAACAATATCACCAAAATCTAAACCATCGAGTACTTCAATCATGCCTTCATTGCGTACGCCAGTTTTTATTTTTCTGGGTAATAAACGCCCATTGCCTAACTCTATAAAAACAATGCGTTGCTTGCCTGAATAAATAACGGCTTGTTCAGGAATGACTTTACGTCTGCCTAGCTCAGCTTGTAAATTCATAGTGGCAAATTGATTAGGTTTTAACAGTTCTTGCGCATTATTAAGCTCCACGCGAACAATGGCGCTACGGCTTAAAGGATTTAATTCGGGGGCAATATAACTGACTTGTGCTGTATAAGTTTGTTCAGGAAGATCAGGGAATGTAATAGTTGCTTGCATACCGACTGTCAGCCAAGGTAAATCGGCTTCATACACTTCAGCTTCTAACCAGACGGTCGATAAATCAGCAATACGCAGTAATCGGGAGCCTAATTTGCTAGCGGAACCCGCCACAATATTTTTTTCTATTACTGTGCCAGAAAGGGTAGATGTAATGGGTAAATAATCGATACTTCGCCCGCGTTGTTGTATGGCTTTAATTTGTGCAGGCTGAATATCCCAACGCGTTAAACGCTTACGTGATGCTTTACGTAGTCCATAAGAATGTTTCTGTTTTAAGCTTGCTAGGTATTCATCTTGTGCCGCGATTAACTCAGGGCTGTACACAGTAAATAAAGTATCGCCCTTATTGATTTTTTTACCGATGTAATCAGCATTCAGCTTGCCTATCCAAGCATCGTATTTTAAGGTTATATCGCTGACTTTGGTTTGGTTATAGCTAACTTTAGCCGCTGCTGGAATGGTTTTTATTATGTTTTGGCAAATAACTTCTGTTGTCGTGACACCAATTAATTGCTTGCGATAATTATCCAGCTTAAATGACTTCATTTCAGATTCTGAAGCGCTAGCTGACTTTGCTTGAGCGCCTAATTTACTCGTCGTTGCTTGTTCCAGTTTTAACCCTGCACGGCTGGTATTCATATCAAATACCGCATCCGCTTGCCCGTGTTCTGTTGATTGCAGTGTAACAAATAGCGGCCAACTGCCATTCATAGGTAAAGAATAGTCACCTTGATACAGACCCGTTGCTGAATTTTCTATACTAATCGGTTCGCGCATTGCCTGCATCGACCCCATTGCTGGCATTTCAGCGTAGGCTGTCATGGTTATATTATTGAGTGCTTTATTGTTTTCATCACGCAGGGAAAAGGTGATTTGGTTATTGCCAATTTTAGGCTTATCAGGATTCAGTTTTATTTGTAGCTGATAATTCCCTACAAGATAGGTTTCCCCTAATGCCTGTGTACTGATCTTACTTTCAGTTGTTTGGTTAATAAAAACACTGATGCCGCCCATTAATACTAATAACAACGCAATACTTAAACTAATTTTATTAATTGAATTCATTCTGCATTGACTCCAGTTTGTGTCAGTGTTGATAATGGCGCGATACTGCCAATGGATTGCTCAAGTGCTGCAAAGTGACGATGTATATTAGTTAAGGCCTGTTCTGCTTCTAGTTGTGTTTGTAATTTATTTTTTTTACTGTTGATAAGGTCTAAATAACTGGCTTTTCCTGATTGATAATCTGTTTTTATCGTTGCCAGATTTTCATTCGCTAAAGGCAATAATTGCTGATGATAAAGCTGTAATACATGCAAGGCCTCTTCCGCATTAGCATGGTTAATCGCCAGTTCTTGTTTTATTTTTGCTTGTAAGTCTATGTGTTGCCAATTCGCTTTTTGGCCATTTGCTCTCGCTTGTTTCTCGGCAGCACGGTACTTGCTTTGGTCTAAGGGAATATTGATACCAATGCCGACATTTAAACGCTTATCTTCATTATCCCAAAGGCTGTTATAGCCGATAGAAAGTTTTACATCAGGGTAATACGCTAACGAGGCTAAATCTGATGCGGATTGGTAGCCTTTAAGGTTGGCCGCAATGGCTTTAAGCTCAGGGCGTGATTGCATTGCATGGAGTTGTAGCTGTTCAATTGTGGGTAAATAAGTCAGTTGAGATAGCTTATGTGGTTTAGCTAAAGGGCTATCGACAGAACGGTTAAGTAAGGTATTGAGTTGCGCTAAGCGTATTTTTTTCTGGCGCTGTAAGCTAATAGCATGATGTTTGACTTGAGCAAGTTGCACTTTCGATAGTAATACTACTTTTTTGCTCACCTTTCCTGTGCCGTACTGATTAATTGCACTATTAACCAACTCTTGTGTCAGTTGCTGTTGCTGTTGGTTAATAACGATAGCTTGATGAATAAAATACCAATCAGCAAATAAAGATTTTGCAGTGCTGGCTAATAATAATTGTAGATTGGCAATATTATATTGCTCGGATTCTGCATGAAAGGCTGCGCTTTGTGCGCGTAAATCCTGTTTGCCAGGAAAGGGAAGTTTTTGGGAAATTTCAAATTTCTGCCCAAAGTCTGCTTTTTGGCCATTGGCTTGATAGCTATTAGCCGTTAAGGGCGCGAAACTATACTGAAAATGTAGGTCTTCAAAGGATGATTGCTGCGCAATATTTGCCAGTGCAGCTTGCCACGTTGCTTGTGCGATCTCTAATTGCGGATTAGCAATTAATACATTAGACACCAGCTGCTTTTTTGATAAAGCTTGTCCTAAATCTATCCCATCAATGTCAGCAGCTTTTAGGGTGCTAGATTGCATGATGACTAATAAAAATAAAGCCAGCTGTGGAAAAAGGGTGGTTTTCAT
>Ga0209081_1002507_pt1 | contig 10640 bp, 5 predicted proteins | sample GOMGulsemesocosm_4_FD_184636 | JGI IMG/M metagenome (GOLD analysis project Ga0209081, IMG submission 184636) | Methane-oxidizing microbial communities from mesocosms in the Gulf of Mexico - GOM15B Gulf of Mexico (SPAdes) (version 2) | ecosystem: Environmental > Aquatic > Marine > Cold seeps... | reverse complement strand
CTTCTGGTAAGAAAAATGAGGCTGCATTATTATTGGGCTATGGAAGAAATACACTGACTCGAAAAATTAAAGAACTAAATATAGAGTAAATTAGGCTTATACTTAACTCACTCGCAAAGTATAAGCTAAAGCCAAAGAATTTACATAAGATTTATTACAGGGTCGAAAGAAAGATGCAATCCAATAACTGTGAAATCATGAGATCTGCTCTTTCTTTCTCCATACACTTGGAATCACTTTAAATTTCTTGGCAAAATAAGGCTGACTATTAAAATCTACAGAATAAGCTATATCAATCAATAATACATCTGTTGCTAACAACCTAACTTGTTAAACTAAGCTCTAAAACCAGCTCATTCGCTGTTACATTATATTTATCTTTTAATTGCCTATGTAAAGTACTGTGTACCAGCCATTTAATGGTCCTATTTTTTATCCAACCCCATTAACAATGGAGGTAAAAACAATAGATCCAAAAATAATGCTATAGCAATGGTAATCGCTGTCATCAGACCCATTTCTGCATTCATTGTAAAATGAGATAAACTCAACACCAAAAAGCCGACAACTAATACCAAAGAAGTAATCCATAAAGCAATGCCAACAGTTGAAAAAGCATAGCGCACTGCATCCTCACTATTCATTCCTTTTTCAGTTCTTGCACGCTGATATTTACTAATAAAATGAACAGTATCATCAACCACAATACCTAATGTTAGCCCTGTCACAACGGATAAACCTAAACCAATTTGTCCATTAATTAAGCCCCAAATACCAAAAGCTATTCCTGCGGGGACTAAATTAGGAATCAGACTAATCACCCCCAACTTAACTGACTTAAAAGCCAACATCAGTAAAAATGAAATAAGTACCAAAGCAAGTACTGACCCAATTATCATTCGAATAATATTTCGACTTCCAATATGGGAGAACATTAAAATTGGACTTGCTAACTCAACCTTATATTTAGTTATATTTTGCTCCATCCATCGAGTAATACGCTGCTCAAGTTCCAATATTTCATTTGAACTCATACTTTCTAATAAAACGGTAACTCGAATTCCAGATTTATCAATATTAATTTGATCATTCAAATCTAGCCCATAGGGTAATGACATTTCATAAAGTAATAAATATTGTGCTGCTAATTCACGCTCATCAGGTAAGCGATACCATTCTTCCTTATCTCCATGCATATTTTTATTTAAGCGTTTAAAGGTATCTGTCATGGAGTTGATATGTACAACTTCTTCTTGGATATGCAACCAACTTACTAATTTATCAACCTCTTGTAAAAAAATAGGATCACTTATACCTCCTTCTTCCTGAGCATAAATAGCGAATTCAATACTATAAATTCCACCCATATTTTCATTTAAAAAATCAGTAGCCTGCCTAAATTCTGTACTTTCATCAAAATACTTTACAAACTCATCATTTAATTGATTTTTTGGCACAAAAGAAATCATAACTACTGCAATAACGCCATTCACTATTAATAGTAATTTACGTTTTTTAATAACCCATTCAGCTAACCCCATCATTAATCGGTTATCTTGCTCATCCTTTTTTTTCACCTTACTCGGTAAGACAGTCATTAATGCTGGCAATAATGTGATTGAAAACAACCAGGCAAAAATCACTCCCATCGCCACCATATTGCCTAAATCTCTAAAAGGAGGTGCATCGCTAAAGTTCATACTTAAGAAACCAATAGCAGTAGTGGCACTGGTTAAAAAAATAGGTTGAAAATTAATTCTTATACTTTCTTGTATTGCCTGTTTTTTTTCATGCCCAATTCGTCGATTATGAAACTGTGTGACTAATATATGTACACAGTCCGCTACCGCCATGGTCAAAATAATAGTAGGTGCTATTGCAGAGGTTGGTGTTAAGGACCACCCCAGCCACCCAGCAATACCAAGAGAAGAGACGACAGAACAAATAATAAGCACAACGACAGAAATAGTTGCACTTAATGACTTAAAGCTACCCCATAAAATCAAAATAATACAGCTATACATCAATGGTATCAGTAGCTTATTATCGTTTAAAGCAGCTTCATTAAATGCATTACTCATCATACTCATCCCTGATAAGTAAACTTTCATTCCAGGGTAGCTTTTCTCTATATCTAAAACCAATTCTCTGGCCGCAGCAGCTACTTTCACAACTTCACTAGGGTCTTCTCCAGTTAATTGCACAATGACATTAACACCAGCCACATGACCAGAAATAGAAACTAATCTATTACGCAAAAAAGGGTCTTTTAATGCTATTTCTTTAATAGCATCCCTTTCATTTTTTGAAACGAAGGGGTCAACAACAAGATCAGCAACTAACAAATCATCTTCTTTGGCTTTGGTATGCTGGAAATTAGTTAATGAATCGACTCGACTTGAATAGGGGATTTTCCATGCTTTTTCAGTTAATTGCTTGATAGCCGATAAAGATTTCTGGCTAAACACATCACCATCATCAGGCTGAAACACAAACATGACCGAATCTGATTTATTATAAATAGCTTGTATATTATTAAATGCCTGTAATTGAGGGTTTTCCTCACTAAAATAAACCCTATAGTCATTATTAAACCCTAGCGCATCAATCCCTCGACCCAATGCAAATACACTAAAAATGATGAATAACAATATTTTCCAAGGGTTCATTGTTACAAACTGAGTAAATCTTATAAGTAATTGTCTGTTATTCATATAATCAATATTTCCAAAACTCAAATAATATTTCAGCGAAAATTGCTTAAACCAGTATTTTACGTTCCAACACCAAGTAATAAAATAAGATTTATCAATCTTGTTTAAAGAATAAGCAATAAAGAACAATCTTAAAATTAAAATTACAACAGAGCCTAGCTTAGCGATAAAATACTGTCTTCTATATTTAACCTGCATCTCTTTATGAAACCAGTCAATTCAACATCCCGTATAGCACTTACATCTGGTGAACCTGCAGGAATTGGCCCAGACCTTTGTATTCAACTAGCCCAAAAAGCTCAATTTTGTGAACTAATTATAGTCGCTGATCCCCAATTATTAATTGAACGAGCAGCATTATTAGATCTAAATATATCTATTAAACTCTTTAATCCAGAGATTGAGGCAAAACCAAGCCTAGCAGGCACAATTACAGTTTTACCCGTTTCATTAAATCATCAAGTAGAATGCGGCCAACTATCCTCTATTAACAGCTCTTACGTTGTAGAAACCATTGGTATTGCAACACAAGGTTGTTTAGATGGATTATTTGATGCCATGGTTACTGCTCCTGTTCATAAAGGTATTATCAACGATGCCAACATTCCATTTACAGGACATACCGAGTTTATTGCTGATATAACAGGGGGACACCCTGTTATGATGCTGGCAACCGAAGGGCTACGCGTTGCATTGGTAACCACTCACTTACCCTTATCAGAAGTGAGTAAAGCGATTACCCCTGATCGCTTAAGCAAAGTAATCCATTTACTGCATAAAGATTTACAAAATTATTTTTCACTCCCTGAGCCCAAAGTTTTAGTCTGCGGCCTAAACCCTCATGCCGGTGAAAATGGACATCTAGGCAGTGAAGAGCTAGAAATTATTGAACCTACTTTAGAAGGTTTAAGAAAGCAAGGTATCGATTTACAAGGTCCTTTACCGGCTGATACGCTGTTTACTCCAAAGTATCTGGAAACTGCTGATGCTGTACTTGCAATGTATCACGATCAAGGATTACCTGTTTTAAAATACAAAGGCTTTGGACAAGCTGTAAATATCACTTTAGGCTTACCTATAATTAGAACCTCGGTTGATCATGGTACAGCTCTTGATCTAGCGGGAACAGGTACCGCTAATTTAGGCAGTTTAAAATATGCCGTTAAAAATGCGATAGAAATGGCTATATCTAAAATACAGATTCAGAATCCTGTCTAGCTTATTTGAAATAACACATTATTTAAACCCTCTCCTTGACCTCTGCTTGTTAAAAACATAAGCTAGTACCCAAGATATGTCGACATATTAACTGCACCGACCGCCCTTCCCTTACTAAAAACTATATTTAAAGGAGTTTCCCCCATGAAAAGACAGACTTTTAAAAAACTATCCCCTCCCTTGTTTTTTCTGATTTTTGTGTATTCTATCTCTGTGGAGGCATCCTTTGTCGGAGATATTGTAACGGCTGAATTTACCACTCGATCGGAAGAAACCCGTACTCAGGCTACGATTAGGGACTCAGCGTTCCATGAATTTACCATACATACTACAATCTCAACCTCATCATCCTTTAATGTTAATGTTGAAGCCTCAAGTATTGACGTGTTTTATGAATCTTCTATGGGCTCAGGAACAACCATCTTCCCCAACTCTTCTGGATCTATTCTTATTAGCGACTTAGATTGGCAAGGAGACACGTTAAAACATATATCAGGTATCTCCAATATTACGACTACAGGGGTCACTAACTTTAACAATTCAGATATCATATTTGGGGTTGATTTTATTAATATTAGAATAGGAGGATCGAACTGGTTTAGAAACTTAGGGCATTTAACTTTCGATATAGAAACACAGGTTCAACCAGTACCTCTTCCATTACCCTTCTATTTATTTTTATCTGCTTTATCTAGCTTATTTATTTCAAAAAAACTATCATTAGGAACAAGAAGACTTAATATTGAATAGAAGTCCTTGTTATAATGTTTTAAATGAGCACACAACAAACAACACATAAAGCCCGTAAACGTTTTGGCCAGAATTTTCTTCAGGATCATAATGTTATTTACAATATCCTCTCGAATATCCAAGCCACCAGTAGTGATCATTGGGTAGAAATAGGACCTGGACTTGGTGCTATAACAGAGCCTCTATTACAGAGTAATGTTACCCTAGATGTTGTAGAGCTAGATAGAGACCTAGTAAAAATACTTACCGAACGCTTTAATCACCTTAATAACTTTACTATTCACAGTGCTGATGCCCTGCGTTTTGATTTTTCAGCACTGGCTAAAGATGATGAAAAATTACGTATTATTGGTAATCTGCCCTATAACATCTCAACTCCGCTGCTTTTTCATTTACTTGCCAGCACTAATTGCATTGAAGATATGCACTTTATGCTACAAAAGGAAGTTGTTGACCGTATGTGTGCCGAACCAGGTACTAAAAAATATGGTCGCCTCAGTGTGATGATTCAATATTACTGTGAGACTGAACTGGTATTTGATGTTCCACCTGAAAGTTTTGACCCCATTCCTAAGGTTATGTCATCAATAGTAAGGCTTTCACCCTACCAAACACCTCCAGTAGAAATTGAAGATATAAAAAAGCTCAATAAAGTTGTTACCACTGCTTTTTCACAACGCAGAAAAACACTTAGAAATTCACTTAAAAAGCTAATTACTGAAGAACAAATTGTAGCTTTAGATATTAACCCAATGTTACGAGCGGAAGCAATCTCATTAGCAGAGTTTGCACGATTGAGTTATTTGGTAGATTTATAAAAATTTTCGATAATTCAATTAGTTAATTTTGAGGAAATATTACTACCTTATGCATCAAATCAGTACCCTTGAAGAATCAAGGTAAAATAAAAATTGCATCATTGATAAAGTGAACCTTACCTCAAAACATTTATTTTATTCCATAAATATTTTGACGTAAGGCTCAAAACAATAAAGTCTATTGCGCTTATTTCCAGTAATTTCTTTTAGAATACCCATACCAGTAAAATCATTTATTAATGCAGTTGCCGTGTTATGCCTAATATCCATTGCTTTACTTATCTGATTGGCTGTAGTGACAGGGTTCTGATAAAGGGAATGCATAAGTTGCTGAGCATTTACTTGTTTACGTGAATGAATATGAGGGAGCTTTTCACGCTCTATCATTTCTTTTAATATTAAGATTGCTTTAAAAGTTTCAATTGACCGTTCAGCTGTTTCTTTAACACCCAAAACAAAAAATTGAAACCAACGTGCAAAATTATCAGTTGTTCTCACAGCCATTAAATTGTCATAGTATTCCCCTTTATGCCTCTCAAAAAAATCAGAAAGATAAAGGGCTGGTTTACTTAGCAGTTTAAACTCAACCATATATAAAACAATTAATAAGCGCCCCAATCGACCATTACCATCAAGAAATGGATGGATTGTTTCAAACTGGTAATGCAACAATGCTATTTTAAGTAAATGAGGCACATGAATTTGATCATTATGCATAAACTTTTCCAAATCACTCATTAAGTCTGCTATATTTTCATGGTGAGGAGGAATAAAGGTTGCATTTTTTAAGCTAGAACCTATCCAGTTCTGACTAACACGAAATTCACCAGGAAGTTTTTGTTTTCCTCTAACACCCTGCAATAAAACTCTATGTGCATCTCTCAATAAGCGATTAGAAAGTGGAAGTTCATCTAGCTGGGCAATAGCAAGGTGCATAGCCTCTATATAATTTCGCACTTCCTGCCAGTCATCACGTTTTTCTGGGTCAATATCTTGTACATCAATTAAAGCATCCTCCATATTTGTTTGCGTTCCTTCAATCCGGCTGGAGGTTGTAGCTTCCTTAGTAATATGCATTTGAATAAAGAAATCAACATTAGGAATTAATTGAGAAAACGCATTCAACTCTCCTAGCAATCTGTTAGCTTCATCCATAATTGTCAGAGTTTTAGGGTCTGTTGCTCGCCACTCCAGATTAATGAACTCAGGCAAAAAACTTTTATACTGATACTGCTGCTGTTCCCAGTGACCTGCTTTAAATTCGTTAATATCCATGTCTTACCAAGGAGAGGTTAATTCGATATAGTCATTCTCTTATATCGAATAACCAGTGTCAATTCGACATATAACTTTTCTTATATCGAATAGCCACAACCTAGCTTAAACATAGTTAATTAATAACGTTACACAATTCATTACGCTATAATTCCCTTAATCAGTCAGGCTTAGCGACTGAAAAAAGGCCCTATTCTCTGTTTGATAAACAAAGGGGCTTGTCTTTGATTTATGGAAAGAAAACCACTAAGCATCATAAACCAAAGAACTCTTCTCAATAGATAAATCCCAATATTTTTTGAATAATACATAGGACTGTAATAACTAAATCACTCACCTGGTTACATTTATCAGATTTACATTTAAAGCATACTAAAGAGAGTGATGATTCGACAGTAAAAAGTATTAACCAGGATATTGTCATTAGGTCTTTGTTAGATGCAATTGAAAAACTTCTTATACAAAAGGGGCAACAGCCAGATCTAATTTTTATTACAGGTGACTTAGTTCATGGTGGCAAAAAAGAAGAGTATCAAGTTGCAACAGAATTTTGTGAGCAATTACTTAAAATAACAGGTCTACCTAAACAACAGTTATTTATTGTTCCTGGGAACCATGATGTAAACCGTGATGCAGTGAACCCCTCTCATACAAAAAGCTGGTATCCTTTTGATGATCAAAATGGCGTGTCAGATATTTTAAGTGACCCCGCTTTATCTCCCATTTTGACAAAAAAGCTAGATAACTTTTATAAATTCTACAATGATTTTTTCGAGCAAGAGTCTAAATTTAAAAACCATTTTACAATTGCAAAACCTATACAGCTTGCAGGAATAGACCTACCAATAAATTTATTAGGCTTAAATTCTGCTTTATTTGCTGGATATGACGGTGACGATGATAAAAGACTAGCTTTTGGATTGCATCAATCTGAACAGGCATTTCAATCTATGGATTCTAATGCCTCATTATCTATAGCCTTTTTTCATCATCCCTTCAGTTGTTTTCATACTTGTGAAGAGCCTATACAGAATCAGATTAAACAACACGCTGATATTATTTTAACGGGGCATTTACATAACCCTAGTAATATGAACCAACATGATTCCGCAGGTAAAGTTGTTATTATTGGTGCAGGGGCGTCTTATGAAACGAGAGAAAGTGAAAATTCTTTTAACTTTGGTGTAATTAACATTGAAGCTAGAACTGGAGAAGTACAATTTTACAAATATTTAAATCGAGTTAATCGATGGACTAAAAATACCGATATTAATTTAGATGAAGGAGATAACGGACACTTCCCCTTTAGTTTACCACCCCTTAGAGTAAAGCAAGTTGCATCTAGCATTACAAAAAATGTAAAAGAGATTTCTACAAAACAAAATGAAGAACCTGAGTTAAAACAAGCATTACCCACCACAGTTCCTCCTCAGCCATCTTCTAATCAAGTTGTTCCCTCAATAAAAATTGCAATTTTAACCGCATACCCAATTAATAAAAATTATGAATATAAAGATCTATTAAATGGGTTTAAAAAACTAAAATGTGATGTTTTTTTTCATTCTTTAAATTGCGAAACTTTAAATGAACTTGATGATTTTGATTATATTTTTATCCTATCAAAACTGATAAAAAATAAAATTGTGATTGAAGATGAATACCTTCGCAGTCGTACACTTTCTTTAACTGAATTAGACGAAAATATTTTTACCACTAAAATAAAAGGGCTGTTTCTGTTTCTAGATAAAGCCATTGATTCTGAACTTATAACAGAAACCTCATTACCAACGGTTATTTATGCTGAGTTATCAAAAAGTGAAATTCAAAAAATCATTTTTCAACTTTTTAAGCAATGCAAACTGACAGGTTTTAAAGCGCCATATATTGCTAATAAAGAAAGCTTGAAGCTTTGCGTACTCAATAAATTTTTTAAACCCAACAGATACAAAACATCTTTACCCGATGAGATAGATCCAAGGAACACCTTGAGTTATGTCGGAAGAACAACTGATCTGGAAATATTATGTAAAAGAATCATCGATCTTAAAAATGAAAGAAACGGTTTTTTAACCTTAAAAGGATCAGGTGGTATTGGTAAAACAATAACGATTAAAAAAATTACTGTAGAGCTAGCTAGCCGAAATTTTTTCCCTGAAGGTATAGATTTTGTTGATTGTGAATTTATTACAGACTATAAACTGTTTGAGTTTAACGTAGCAAGAACGTTTAATCTTGAGCAATCTATCAATGTAAAAGAGTACATAAAAAACCATGGTGTTTCCAGAGATGCATTACTCATTTTAGATAATTTTGAAACGCTATTGCACTTACCTGATAAAAAAGAAATTAAATCATTTTTAAATTTTATCTGTGATTATGTCACTGTCGTCGTCACATCTCGTGAATTACTCAGTATGGACTGTGAAGAATATTATGAATTAAGACGATTCACTACAGATGAGGCGACTGAGCTTTTTTTAAACAGCCTTAAAAGAAAAATAGATAAACAGGATGAAAAGTTTCTTAGAAATGAGATTATTGAAACGCTATTAGATAACAACCCATTAGCCATTAAATTAATTACAAAAAATTTACCTAAAGGAAAAAGTTTTAGCACCTTAAAAGAAGAGTTAGAAGAGGATATCTTTGAACGATTATCAGATACTGAACTAGACGCTTTTGATAGTTATTCTGATATTAATATTGAACGGAAAAAATCTTTATATGCTTCAATTAATTTCTCATATCGCTATTTAGCCGAGCCAGAAAAAGAAATGTTTGAGTTGTTATCCCTTTTTCCTGATGGGATTGATATGGAAAGTTTAAAAGATATTAAGGAAGAAAGTCAAAATAAAGCGCGTTGTGATAATAAAGAAAGTTTCCATCGCTCATGTATTAATGACAAAATCATTCACGTCCTTGATACTAAATCCATGATTGAAAATAATAATGGCATTATTAGGTTGCAATCAATTATGGGAAAGTTTGCTGAACGAAAACTAAGCCAAAGAAAGAATGTAGAGACACTTTATCACAATGCTTTTAACCATAATGATAGGCTGATTAAATTTTTAGATGGGCTTATTATCTCAAATGAAAAGTTCTCATTAACTCTGTTTAATAGCTATAAAAGTAACTTTATAAAAAGTATTCATTATATTGATAAGTTTAACGATGATAAATATAAAATACTTTGTTATATAGATTCATTATCGATATTTTTCACTGGAATATGTACAAATAGTCACTTTATTCAAGAACTATTAAGAACAAAGCTAATTTTTGATAATGGCAATGAAAAATTATTATTTAATTTAATCCTACTTTATTCTCGTTATTTTGATGGTGACTTTGAAGCATCATCAAAGGAACTACTCTCTTTATTATCAAAAAATGAGCTAAAAGGCTTCATCGGGGGTGGAGAATTAGAACGAGATATAGTTATCAATGCTTTAAGTGTCTATGGAATGGAGGGTGATGCATATTTTGCAGCAAATATTCACAAGAAAATAAGGTTTTCCCCAGCTGATTATCCTGGAGATTTATTCTATATTGGAGAATATAAATTAAATTTATTGTCAAGTGTCAATAGATTGAGTTTTATGTCACTTGAAATATATTTCAACTTAAACCAACTAAGTCCTAATAAAATTAATAAGTATATAGAATCAATCTATAAAAAAAGCCATATAGAAATTATAAGTTGTTATTACTTAAAAGCAAAGATGGGGATAATTGATCAATCAATTATTAAAAAATTAGTGATTGTAAACCCTTATACACAAGGGTTACAGCAACTCATATTCGCTTTTTCTGAAGAGGATAAAGATAAAGCTATCTCTTTTTATGAACAAGCCATTAATAA
>Ga0209081_1002506_pt1 | contig 10645 bp, 9 predicted proteins | sample GOMGulsemesocosm_4_FD_184636 | JGI IMG/M metagenome (GOLD analysis project Ga0209081, IMG submission 184636) | Methane-oxidizing microbial communities from mesocosms in the Gulf of Mexico - GOM15B Gulf of Mexico (SPAdes) (version 2) | ecosystem: Environmental > Aquatic > Marine > Cold seeps... | reverse complement strand
GCGATGCAGCAATGCTTGGTTATGTTGAAGGTGTACAACGTAAAGAAATTCGTCAAGGTATTGCCTGTGTTAAACATCAAAACATGTCAGGATCTGACATGGGTGATGATCACAAAGAATACTTTGCGGGTGAAAATGCGCTTAAAGCCGGTGGTGCAAAAAACACCTCTAACCAGTTCTCGTAAGCGAGAAATAGCTATTTAGCTACCGTAATTTATATCTATTAAAGCTTCTAGTTTACCGCTAGAAGCTTTTTTTTTGTACATGCTAATCGAGTAAAGATGTATACCCTGAAACTCGCATCTTGAAGTGGTTTGGGTATATATGAAGTGGTCAAGTAACACCAATGACATTCATGAGATGAACAAGCCTAGATGAACAGTTACTGTCCCAGCATCTAAAAAAGTTATTGAAGAAAATGAACGCGAAACATAATGAAATGAATATACTGATTGGTATTTCAGTAAAAAATTGTTATAAAAGTCGTTACTAAATAAATACTCGTATAGGAATTAACTCAATGAATGAATTGATCATAAAATGTTTTTTTGATGAAGTAACGAATACCGCAACCTATTTAATTGCAGATGGTCTAGCCAAAGAATGCGCAATTATTGATTCAGTACTTAATTTTGATCAGTCTTCAGGAGCAACATCAACACCTTTAGCCGACTCTATTATTGCAACTGTTAATGAACATGAGTGGCAATGTCGCTGGATTTTAGAAACGCACGCCCATGCAGATCACATTACAGCAGCGCCTTATTTACAAGAAAAGCTAGGGGGAAAAACAGCCATAGGCAAACAAATTATTAATGTTCAAAAAACATTTGCACCAGTATTTAACTTTGAAAAAAGCTTCACAACCGATGGTAGCCAATTTAATCAACTACTTAGTGAGGGTGATATTTTAACCTTAGGTGAATTTGAAATAAAAATAATGGACACTCCTGGGCATACTCCTGGTTGTATTACTTTTATTGTCAATGGTAATGCTTTTATTGGTGACACACTATTTATGCCGGATTTTGGTACGGCTCGCTGTGATTTCCCAGGTGGAGACGCAGAAGTGCTATTTGACTCAATTCAGAAAATATTATTATTACCGCCACAAACAAAACTGTATACGGGACATGACTATATACCAGAAGGGCGAGATGTTTATTTATGGCAAAGTACGGTTGAAGAACAAAAATCTCAAAATATTCATATAAAAAATAATATATCAAAAGAAGATTTTGTCAGCTTTAGAAATAAGAGGGATAAAATATTGGCGATGCCTAAGTTAATTTTACCGTCTGTTCAAGTCAACATCAGAGCAGGGCACTTACCACCAGCAGCTGAAAATGGTATGCAGTATTTGTCATTACCGATGAATGCAATAAGGTCATAAATATTTATAAATAACAACCTGTATTCAAAGCAAATTTTTTAAAGTGAAAAACACATGATTGAATTAATAGCTATTTCAGTAATTGCAGTGATTATAGGGCTAAGTCTTGGTCTATTAGGCTCAGGTGGTTCTATTTTAACAGTGCCTGCACTGGTCTATATTCTTGGTCAAGATGAAAAAATAGCGATAGCAACCTCTTTGGCTATTGTTGGCTTTATTGCGGCAACGGGTGCTTATAGTTACCACGTAAAAAAGCAAGTTGACTGGTCTATTGTATGGATATTTGGTATTCCTAGCATGATTGCTAGCTACTTTGCTGCAGGTTTATCAACCTACTTATCAGGCATGGCTCAAATGGGGTTATTTTCGATAGTGATGCTATTAGCATCATTTTCGATGATTCGTAAGAAACACGATAAAAAAGTAGTTGAAAACACCTCTAATACAACTATAAAAATTGGTGCTTATGGTATTTTTGTTGGTTGTGTCACTGGTTTAGTTGGTGTTGGTGGCGGTTTTCTTATTGTGCCTGCTTTAGTGTTGTTTGCACGCCTTTCTATGACTAACGCTGTTGCGAGTAGTTTAGTGATTATCACTTTACAGTCTTTTTCTGGTTTTATTAAATATAATGCCATCATGGCAGAGCAGCAGCTAACCTTAGATTGGAATATAATATTGGTGGTAGGGGTTATTGGCGCTATTGGTAGTATTGTTGGTCAGAAAATATCAGCTAAAATACCACAAGAGGTGTTGAAACGTTTTTTTGGATTTTTCTTACTAATAATGGGAATATTTATTTTCTCTCAATCAGTGATTTCCTTAGCTTAGGTAATATTAAACGTAAGTAGCGTAAAACTTAAATTAAACAAAGGGTTAAATATGGATTTAAAGAAATTAAACGATAATATTTATATTGCCGATCAAATAACGACAGATGACATTGATCAATTAGCTTTGCTTGGTATTAAAACCATTATTAACAATAGACCTGATCAAGAAGAAAAAAAACAAACACTTTCTAAAGTCATTGAAAAGTATGCCTGTAACCTCGGTATAAGCTATCACTACCTTCCTATCAGCCCGGGTGAATTTCCCAAATCTAAAATAACTGATTTCAAAACACTGATCATGATTAAACAACACCCTATCGCTGTATTTTGCCGTACAGGAAATAGAAGCGTTACTTTATGGGCATTAAGCCAAAAGGAGCAATATGGAACGGAGTACGTTATCAATCAAGCAAAATTGATTGGATTTGACGTGACTACAATATTAAATAAATAAATTATTTTTAGATAGAAATGAAATGCTTTAGATAGAAGTGAAATGGTTAAAAGGTTTATTTTAGAGCAAACCATTTTTTGTGTAAGCGTCATTCAACAAATCGTACTTAAATATTTGTGCCTTAGCTAAAGGCATAGGCACAAAATTAAGTTATACCAATTACATTAATTAGGAGAGCTATTTTATACGCTGGAAAAATGGCCAAATACAAGGCATTTATTTCATTAACTAGTTGTTCTAATTATTAAATAAATAATGCGGTAGAGGGTGATTTTAACACGTATAAATGATCACGTACTTAGTGTGATTGGTATTATACATTAAAAGTTATAAATTAATGTCATTGAGGTTTCGGTATTCGTTTTTTCAAAACCTGCTTCTACTTTAGTATCGTAATCAATACGAATAGCAAATTTTAATTGTAAGGCTTCAATTAATTGTGCCGTAATAGAACTTTCAGATTTATAGATACTATTTTCACTTGATTCAATGGCCTGCTTTGCCACTAAATACTGCTTAAATTCAACAAATTTATTGAACTTATGTGTATATAAAAGTTGAACTTGCATTATGAAGTTTGTATTGTTAATTGATGATTCAGTGTCCGTAGCACGTGTTACATCGTAATTGATACCGGGTCCAACATCTGCAAAAAAAGATGAACTTTCTGTTTCATACCAATGACGACCCCAACCCGTAGAGAAAGAACTTTGTGATTCAAAACCACTAAATTTATCTTGTTCGTGTGCAAGGTTACCGTATAAATAATTTTTACCTGCTTCACCAATGGTATAGTTAGTTTGCGTTAAAATATCCCATCTATTATCGGTTGTTTCAAATTCTTTATTACCATTATCATCTTCTGTTTCAAGCTTTTTTGCTAAAATATTAAAAGCAATGATGCTTAACCATTTTTCTTTCTGATGTTTTAAATTGAAACCTGCTTTTATATCGGCACTTTTAGTGTTGCCCGTTGTATATAAAAAACCTAGTTCGGCTGAAGCGGTGTATTCAGGTTTTTCTTTTGCTTCTTCTGCTATAGCGCTATGGCTGGCTAAAGGTAGTAGTAATAATGCGGATAGTACAAGCTTTTGGTTCATGGTATTCCCTTATAGTTATAAATATAGGGGCATTATAACATCACAACATGAATAAACTAGGTGCTTCACTGTTTGAACGGGGGAGATAGGATTCTACCCGTGAAACTTGTCTTTGAAGTAACACGGATATAAAAGTGGCTAACTCTTTAAGTAACCACTTGATAATAAAACTGAAATTATTTTATTAGTGCGTTTAACTTTCCTGCCTGATATAGGTCAAACATGGTATCAAGGCTAATAGGTTTAATTTTACTTGCATTACCTGCGGTATTAAAAGCTTCATAACGGGCAATACAAATTTCAGACATTGCTTTAGTTGTTTCAGCTAAAAATTTACGCGGATCAAATTCACTTGGGTTTTGTGCTAAAAATCGTCTAGTTGCACCCGTAGAGGCCAAGCGTAAATCGGTATCGATATTCACTTTACGAACACCATTCTTTATGCCCTCTTGAATTTGCTCAACAGGCACGCCGTAAGTTTCAGGAATATTACCACCAAATTCATTAATAACAGCCAACCACTCTTGTGGTACAGATGATGAACCATGCATCACTAAATGTGTATTAGGAATACGACTATGAATGGCTTTGATGCGATCAATGGCTAAAATATCTGAGGTTGGTGGACGAGTAAATTTATAAGCACCGTGAGAAGTACCACAAGCAATAGCTAAAGCATCTACTTGCGTTTTTTGTACAAAATCAGCTGCTTCTTCAGGGTCAGTTAACATTTGTTCAAGTGATAACTTACCCACCGCGCCAACACCATCTTCTTCAGCGGCTTCACCTGTTTCTAGTGATCCTAAACAGCCTAACTCACCTTCAACTGAAACACCGCACGCATGTGCCATTTCAACGGTGCGCTTTGTTACGTCTACATTGTAGTCATAACTGCTTGGTGTTTTGCCATCGGACATTAAAGAACCATCCATCATGACGGATGAAAACCCTAATTGAATTGAACGTTGGCATACGCTTGGCGAAGTACCATGATCTTGATGCATAACAACAGGAATATGAGGAAACTCTTCAATAGCTGCTAAAATTAAATGGCGTAAAAAAGGTGCGCCAGCATACTTACGAGCACCTGCAGAGCCTTGTAAAATCACAGGGCTGTCCGTTTTGTCTGCGGCAATCATAATTGCGCGCACTTGCTCTAAATTATTAACATTAAATGCAGGGATGCCATATTCAAACTCTGCTGCATGATCAAGCATTTGACGCATTGATATTAAAGCCATTTTTTACTCCTAAATAAGCCAATTAAATTTTATAGGTTTGGTTGTGGGTAGGTATGAAAACTTTCGATATTAATAATAAAATTATAGCAGAACTTATGGTGTTCAGGCAGCAAAAGTTTTTGGTATTTATATTTGTTCTCTTAAATAAAAAAGAAACGCAATACACGTTACGCGCAAATAAAAGTGACGAGTTTCGACGATAAAACATATTCAGTCTGCTGTTGTTGAAACTCACCACGGGTTATTTTTGTTATTGATTTTTTGCTCTTTGTTCTAAAATTTCAACAGCAGGGAGTTTTTTACCTTCTAAAAATTCTAGAAATGCACCACCACCTGTCGAGATATAAGAAACTTTATCTTTAATATTATACTTATCTACTGCGGCTAAGGTATCACCGCCACCAGCGATAGAAAAAGCTGAACTGTCAGCGATAGCATTAGCAATAGCTTCTGTGCCTTTGCCGAATTGATCAAACTCAAATACGCCAACGGGGCCATTCCATACAATAGTGCCTGCATTTTTAATTATTTCAGCGAGGGCTTTTGCCGATTCTGGGCCTATATCAAAAATCATTTCATCATCCTTTACTTCATCCACTTTTTTCAGTGTTGCAGTAGCGGTTGGTGAAAACTCATTGGCAACAATGACATCGCTAGGGACAGGAATATCACCTTTGTTAGCGTGAGCTTGTTCAGTTAAACGTTTTGCTTCGGTAACTAAATCTGCTTCATATAACGATTTTCCTACGTTATGATTTTTTGCAGCGATAAAGGTATTAGCAATACCACCACCGACAATAAGTTGATCAACAATGCTTGATAAAGATTCTAACACAGTCAGTTTTGTTGATACTTTTGAACCACCAACAATGGCGACCATTGGACGGGCAGGGTTGTCTAATGCTTTCCCTAACGCATCTAATTCACCGACCAATAATGGGCCAGCACAAGCAACAGGTGCAAATTTTGCTACGCCATGAGTACTTGCTTGAGCGCGGTGGGCGGTGCCAAAGGCATCCATAACAAATATATCGCAAAGGGCTGCAAGTTGTTTAGCTAACGCATCTTCATTTTTCTTTTCGCCATGATTAAAGCGCACATTCTCTAGAATAACTAATTCACCACTAGCAACGTCTACTCCAGATAAATAATCTGTCACTAAGCGTACTGGGCAATTAAGAGCACTAGCTAAATAGTCGGCAACAGGTTTAAGTGAATACTCTTCATTGTATTCTCCTTCTGTAGGTCGGCCAAGGTGAGACATCACCATCACTTTAGCGCCTGCGGCTAATGCTTGTTTTATGGTTGGCAAAGAAGCTTGTAGTCTAGCGTCGGAAGATATTTTTCCATTTTGAACGGGTACGTTTAAATCTTCTCGAATGAGCACGCGTTTATTGGCTAAGTCGAGTTCAGCCATTTTGATAATTGTCATCGTTGTCTCCAAATAAATAGTCATTTCTTTAATTTAACTTAACTTAATTTAACTTAATTTAAGCTAACTATAATTAGCTTAGTAAGCGTTAAGTTAATCGTTCTCTAAACAGTCAGTTGTTTTTAATGAGAATTCGGCTAACAAATCATGAATAAAGCGGTTTAATTCACCAGCCATTAAGGCAAAGTCAGCATCAAGCTTAGCAACAATATCATCACTGTCTATATCTTCGTTTTGTTCTTGAATTACATCGAAAAATTTAATGCGTTTAACCGATAAGTCATCACAGAGCATAAAAGAGAGTGATTCATCCCATTCTAGCGCTACTTTTACCATGTATTTATCAGCATCCAGATGAGACTTTATTTCTTCACTTCCTAAGTCTTGGTTTTTAACTCTGATCACCGCGCCGTCATCACCAAGGGCATTAAATTCTGCTTCCATACCCAGTTGGAACTTTGTGCCTAAACTTTTTTTAATCAACCAATCGGTCATCGTTTCATCAGCTTGCACATCAGGCTCTAAAGTCGTCACGGGTAAAGTGCCTAACACTTTACGAAGCAAGGCTAATAAATCTTCTGCTTTACCGCGGGCACTTGCATTAATAACGATTATATTATCTTTAGGGCTAATATAGGCGTGTGTATCTGAAATACGTGAAAAGGCACGAGGTAGTAATTCAAATATAATATCTTCTTTAAATTGTTCTTTTTCTTTTTTTGTTGCACCACGGCCTTGCTCTTGTTCAAGCAGGTTTACTTTTTCTTCAATCATATCTTTAATGACGGGGGCAGGTAAGATTTTTTCTTCTTTACGCGCACAGATTAAAAAGTTGTTATTGGCAGTGTGAACACTTGTTTGACCATGTTTTCCTAACGCATTAACCCAACCAAAATGAGCAAGTTCGGTTGAACCACAGGGAGTAAAGAGGTGTTCTGACAAGTGTTTTTCTAGATCTTTTTCTGACCATTCGAATGGACGAGTAAAGGCAAAAAAATAGAGGTTCTTAAACCACATAAATAGGATCCTAGGCTTATAGTATTACTATACTGCGTATAGATACCAACGTTTGAAAGAAGCCATAATACCTGAAATTAATAGCTGAAAATAGTGATAAAAACAAACAACGATTAAATATCAATTGTAGCGCATGTCAGGTAGTAAAATTTGATAGCGTATCCCCTGATCTTTTTTACTTTGTACCTCTATCGTTCCGTTAAGTGTATCAATAACAAGGTTTTTAATAATATAGGCACCTAACCCTGTGCCTCCTTGTTCTTCTTTTGTTGTATAAAAAGCATCAAATAAATGGGTTAATTCAGTTGCTGATAACCCGTGGCCATTGTCTTGATAGTTTAAATGTAATTTGTCTTCTTTTAGAAATACATTAATCACTATTTCACCATTATTAATATGTTCAAAACCGTGCACAAGAGAGTTAATAATTAAGTTGATAAGTATTTGAGCGATGGCACCTGGGTGGCTATATAGTTCAATGTTCTCATCACAATGTATTTTAACATGATGATTTGTTTGTTTTAATTTAGGGTGCAGTGATTGAATTATTTCAGCAAGGTATTGTGAAATGTTAATAACTCTAATTTTATCACTGGTTTGATCTACGGCTATGTGCTTGAAGCTGTTAAGTAACTCAGATGCTCTCTTTAAATTATGAATAAGCAACTCGGTACTTTTTTGGGCGTTAAGAGTAAACTTGTCGATAGTTTTTTTCGATAACGTTTGTTGATGGTACTGTTGTTTAAACTGCGTAATTAATTCGAGTAAATAGCTAGTAGACGTAATACTAATTCCTACAGGGGTATTTATTTCATGTGCCATTTCAGCAGATAACATACCTAGCGAAGACATTTTTTCTGCTTCTAATAAACGCTCTTTCGTTTTGTTAAGTTCATTGATTAAATTCTTTAAGTCTTTATTCGTATTTATCAGTGTTTGCTCAGTTTTACGGTGATGCGCATTTTTGTCTAATAATATTTGTTTCTGACTTTGCAATTCGCTTTGCTGAGCTTTCATCTTCAACATCGTCCGACTTAAAGAAGATGTTTTTTTGGCGACTTCTTGCTCTAACAATAGGTTTTGTTCATCTATTTTATCCTTGGCTTCATCTGTTTCTAATTGTGAATAAGCAAGCTTCCTTTTGAACTCAACGAGTTCATCAATAAGACTGTTATAGGCGTCTTCAAGAATATTAAGTTCATTTTTTACATCATTAATCGAATGAAGCTTTGATGATTCAGGATCATCTAAGTTAATTTGCTGAATTTGTTGGGTAAACTCTCGTAGCGGAATTGTTAATAATTTATTAAAGGCTAAAGTGAATAAAAAGATTAAAAAGGCAGTTTTAACAATAGCGTTACCAAGAAGAAAATATATACTCACTTTAATACGACTAAAAATAACCGCGTTACTGGATAGTAATGTGACATGACCAATAGAAATTGTTTTACCTGAAAATTCAAACAGTAATGGAAATGAATGGCCAAATAAGGCATCAGTAATTGAACTATCGCCTTTTACTTCGCCTAATTGAGTAATGATGGTGCCTGTCTCATCAGACACTGTAATACCTTTAACCATAGGAATAGCGAGCAAACCTTCAATAATGGCAACTGCTTGTTGAGTATTAAGTTCCCACACAGCCCGAGTTAAGCTGGCGCTAATCGTTTTTTCTAAAGTAAGAAGTTCATTATCAATATGGCTTTTTGTATTGAAATATTCAGCGATAATTTGAATGCCTGTAACGCTCAGCGTTAATATAAAATAAAAGCAGAGTACTTTCTTTAGCAGTTTTCGTGAAATGCTAGTGATTTTCATTTAGTTTGAATTAGTTCATCTCAATATATATGTAGCTACATTTTAGCGATATTTTACTCAAGGACAAACTTTTTAATAAAAAATCTTTTTTATTAAAAGAATCAAGTGGTTAGCCTATTTATTAGCGTTTGCTTAGAGTTCAGTGTAATAAATGCAGCAGGATAGTCGTTTCATTTTTAATAATCTTATAAATTTTGGTTTTGTCATATTTGTGTCATAAAAGAGCTTTAGCATAGCAACCAAATAAAGCGTCTTTGGTTATTTATTAAAATAAGATGCTATTTATTAAGCACCACTTAATCATATAACAAAATTTATTAAATTATTAAAAGGTCTAAAAACATGAAACTAGTTAAAAATGCTATTGCTTTAGCAGTATGTTCAACGTTATCAATCAGTGCAGTGGCTGCAAGTAAGTCAGCTACATCAATTACATCAGCTACATTAGTTAACTCGGTAAACGTTTACGGTCGTGCTGATTTATCTTTTCAGTCATCTGATAATGGTCATGGACGTTTTACTGAAATAAAAAGTAATGCATCACGTATAGGCTTAAAAGGCGGTTTGAAAATTAATAACGACCTAACGGTTGTTTACAAAGCTGAATTTGAAGTTGATATCGATGGTGATGGTGATGTGTGGAAAGCGCGTAACCAATATATTGGTTTAAAAGGTGGCTTTGGTGAAGTATTACTTGGTAAAAATGATTCAATCTTAAAGCAATCGCAAGGTAAAGTTGATTTATTTAATGATTTGAATGGCGATATTAAAGTGCTTTGGAAAGGTGAAAACCGTTTAAGCGATACACTTACTTATAAGTCACCTAAGTTTTCAGGTTTTCAAGTAGGCGCAACCTATCAAGCCGAAGAAAAACCAGTTGAAGAATTTGATGCTAATGGTAATGCTACTGGTAACTATATTGAAGGTGACGATGCCTTTTCTGTAGCAGTTTTTTATGGTGATAAAAAACTTAAAAAATCTAACGTTTTTGCTTCTGTAGCGATGGATTCTGAAGTAAAAGGTTATGATGTAATTCGTGCTACCGTTCAGGGTAAGTTTGAAGACTTAACTTTAGGTTTAATACTACACAACCAAGAAAAGGTAGCTACAGGTGAAGAAGTAGACGGTATTATGGTATCGGCTAAATATAAAGTAGGCGCTAAAACAACGTTAAAAGGCCAGTATCAACTTGCTGACCATAAAGATGGTGATGACCGAAGTGGTATCTCTGCTGGTGTAGATTATAAGTTAGCTAAAGGTACAAAGTTGTACGCTTACTATACTAGTTTTGATATGGACTCTGGTAATGATGAAGATTATTTAGCTGCTGGTATTCAATACAAGTTTTAGGATAAGCTTT
>Ga0209081_1002505_pt1 | contig 10645 bp, 6 predicted proteins | sample GOMGulsemesocosm_4_FD_184636 | JGI IMG/M metagenome (GOLD analysis project Ga0209081, IMG submission 184636) | Methane-oxidizing microbial communities from mesocosms in the Gulf of Mexico - GOM15B Gulf of Mexico (SPAdes) (version 2) | ecosystem: Environmental > Aquatic > Marine > Cold seeps... | reverse complement strand
TTTATCGAGCATATTGTGGCCGGACGATTGCAGAATCTCTACCGAGTGAATCGTGCCGTTGGGGCGTAAAATGGTGACTAATCGCAGTTTGCCGTAAATCTTTTGTTGCACGGCTTCTTCGGGAAAATTGCGATTGCCAATAAACTCAATTTTGTTGGTCCATTGATGCAGGTATTGCGCGTCAGCGGAGGCGCGAGTTGCCACCGAGGTGATGCGTCTTATGCGCGGGCGTTTGGCGATGGCTTGGCGCTGCTGGTCGAGTTTGGCTCTGAGGCTGGCGATTTCGGCACTCAGAGGGGTGTCGAGCTGATCTTTACCCTCTTTCTCTTCGTGCTCCTCCTCGTTTGGAGCGGTGTCTTTTTGGAAAATTTGAAATTGGCTATGACTGCGCGTCACCACCGGTTGCAGGGTTTGCTGTTCGGTAGGGTTGGCGGCTCTCACTTGCGGGGTTGGTGTTACCTTTTCAATGTAGGCGTTGTCTATGGGCGCCAATTGATCGGTGGTCATCTGCTGAGCTTTGTCGCTAGTGCCGCTGGCCTGTTGATTCGACTGAGCAAGGTAATCGGCCTTTTCTGGTGCTAACTTGCTGCTGTGGTTGGCGAGTGTGATTTCGAGAGTGGGGGATGACTGACCCGAAAAGTCGGCTTTGAATGTCACCCCAAGGATCAACAACGCATGCAGCGCCAGAGCGATAAACACCGTAAATGTCAGGCGGTCGCCGGTATCGACGGCGCCGCTAGACAGGGTAGTGTTGTCGGGACTGGTGGATAAAGCAGCTGTCATTTTGGTCTTTTAAAGGCTTGTAGTAAAAGTCACTGACTGCGACGCGCTTCAATGGCATCCATCAAGCGACCACCAATGTTGGTATCGTAAGCGCGATCGAGTTCACGGGCACAGGTGGGGCTAGTGACGTTGATCTCGGTTAAATAGTCACCAATTACGTCTAGGCCAACAAAAATCAGACCCTTCTCTTTTAGCGTAGGCGCAACCTGCTCGACGATCCAGTGATCTTTTTCGGTCAAGGGCTGAGGAATACCAGAACCGCCAGCGGCAAGATTGCCTCGCGTTTCGCCTTCGGCAGGTACTCGAGCGAGCGCGTAGGGCACGGCCTCGCCATCGATCACAAGAATGCGCTTGTCGCCATTGCTGATTTCAGGGATGAAGCGCTGCGCCATAATTTGTTGCTGACCAAAATCGGTGAGTGTTTCTAAGATGACTCCAAGATTGGGGTCATTAGCTTTACAGCGAAAAATACCCGCTCCGCCCATACCGTCTAAAGGCTTGAAGATAACGTCGCCATGTTGCTGGTGGAAATTTCGAAGGATATCACTGTTGCGGCTGACGAGTACCGGCGGGCAGCATTGAGGGAACTGCGTGGCAAATACCTTTTCGTTGCAATCACGCAAGCTCTGTGGGCGATTAACGATCAAGGTGCCCTTGGCTTCTGCAGCCTCGAGAATATAGGTGCTGTAGATGAACTCATTATCAAACGGCGGATCTTTACGCATCAAAATGACATCTAAGTCGTCAAGGTTGATGGTTTGCGTTTCGCCGAGATCGAACCAATGATCTGGGTTGGCGTGAACTTGTAGCGTTTTACTCAGCGCTTTTGGTTGCCCGTCATCGAGAAACAAATCGCTTTGCTGCATATAGAACAAACTATAGCCTCGCTCACTGGCGGCAAGCAGCAGCCCGAGAGTGGTGTCTTTGACATAGTTAATGTTTTCGATGGGGTCCATAACAACCCCCAGCTTCATTGTCATAATGAGTACTCATTGGCCGGGCTATTTAGCGGTGTAAGGTAAGACCTTCGGCGCTGTAAAGCAACCACCGCTTTAGAGCATTAGTGCATGGTGATATATACGACAAGCTGATATTGCTAAATGTTAAGTGAGGCCTTTTAAATACAGCGCTAAGCGCCTGATAAAAAATAAGAAAGTCTATCTTCGCAGCGGCTTATAGATTAAAGACTAAGAGTGTGTTAAAAAGTTCGTTCGCTATAGTGCCCCGTAGGGTTGGCGCGTAAAACATCAGTAATTGCGTTGCAAGATTCACCGAGTGAAATCAACCGTTTAAAAGACGTCGAATAACCGGTTTGTGACCTGCAGCGCTTTTTTGTGGTTTCGAGGCTTGATAGCTCAACACAAATGACATCGCCGAGTCATACTCTCGGGGTAGATCAATCGAGCCGCTTGATTTGGTGGCTAAGTGTAAGTGCCGAAAATAAAGCAATAACAATAGACGAAGGTCAGAGTGTATGGACGTGAATCTCGAAAGTTTGAAGGTAATGGTCATCGATGACAGTAAGACCATTCGCCGTACAGCTGAAACTCTCCTAAAAAAAGCGGGCTGCACCGTGGTGACGGCAACCGATGGTTTTGATGCGCTGGCCAAAATCGCTGACACCCGACCGGACATCATTTTTGTGGATATTATGATGCCGCGTTTGGATGGTTATCAGACTTGCGCGCTGATCAAAAACAACAGTGAATTTAAGTCGACTCCGGTCATTATGTTGTCGAGCAAAGACGGTCTTTTCGATAAGGCTAAAGGGCGCATTGTTGGCTCGGATGAATATCTCACTAAGCCGTTCAGCAAAAGTGAATTGCTGGGCGCGATAGATACACACGTGAAATCAACTCGCGCGTCTTGAGTGTTTTTGATTCAAGAGCAGCAGAGCGATCTTGAATCAAAAAAGTGATTACATAATAACAGGCCTAAAAGCCGTACTAAGATGACAGCATTTCAGGGGTCCCCATGGCAAAAGTACTTATTGTAGATGATTCTCCCACCGAGACTTATAAGCTCACCAGTATTCTCGAAAAAAATGGCCACTCGGTGATTACCGCTGAGACTGGCGAGTCTGGTGTGGCGACCGCCAAGCAAGAGCGGCCTGATTTGGTTCTCATGGATATTGTGATGCCAGGGTTGAATGGGTTTCAGGCCACTCGCCAACTGAGTAAGGCCTCCGAAACCTCCCATATTCCGGTAATTATCGTCACCACGAAAGATCAAGAAACCGATCGTGTTTGGGGCTTGCGCCAAGGTGCTAAAGCTTATTTGACCAAACCCATCGAAGAAAAAGTTCTGATGGATGTTATGGGTGAGGTGCTGGCGTAAGCCAGATTAGCTATGCCGGATACTCCGATTGAGTCAGAGCAAGTATCAGAGCAGGCCCAGCAGGCGTTTCAAGTCCTAGTTAATTTGGCCGTTCAAAGTCGCCGTACCGCCAAGGGTCTTCCGGCTCAGGTGGATATCACGCCGCACTGGAGCGGTATCGGCTTTGAGCTACTAGGTCGTCGATTTGTCGCGCCAATGGGTGAAGTATCAGAAATGCTCGAAGTTCCCTATTACACCCGTTTGCCTGGGGTGCAGCCCTGGGTTCGCGGTGTCGCCAATGTGCGCGGTCGTCTATTGCCAGTGTGTGACTTGGCGATATTTATGGGTGAGCGTATCCATAGCGCCCGAAAGCAGCAGCGTATCTTGGTGGTAGAAACCGAAGACCTGTACACCGGGTTACTGGTCGATCAAGTCTTTGGTATGCAGCATTTCCCGATCGATACCTTTAGTCCTCAGCTCAGTTATCAGCACGAAGCCATGCAAGGTTTTAGTGATGGCTGTTACCGAGTCGACGGTGTTGAATGGACCGTATTTAGTCCAGCCACGCTCAGCGGCGATGCGCAGTTTTTAAATGCCGCGCAAAGCTGAGTGAAATAACGATTTATCGCTGCTCTTTGATGAGCAGCGATTTAATGAACGTAAACAGTGTGTTCAGCGATGAATATTCTATAAAGATAAGCCCGAAGCACAGAGGATGAAGCGAAAGGGCATGGCAGCGTAGTTATCCGCATCAATGGGTGATGAGCTTTCGTGTGATTTGGCTTTGTGTACCGTCTTTGCTGTTGAAGGTATTACCACGCAACGTTGGTCAGGAGCGCGTAGCATGAAAATTGAGTCCAGTAATCTATTCTCTGCCGTAAGGGCAAACCGAAGCATAACGGTTCTGGTTATTGCCTTGGTGTTGGCTTTGGTGGCGACAGTCGCCAGTGTCATCATGGTGCAGCGAGACGCCGGTCGAGATCAGCAATATCTGCAGTTAACGGCAGAATTGCGAGCTTTGTCTTACCGGGTAACCGCTTTGTCTCGTGAATCAACGTCCGGTAACGAACAGGCATTCTCTGAGTTACAAGCCGTGGTAAACAGTATGGACTCGACTTGGGGCAAGTTACGCTCCAGTGATACCAATACTCGCAAAGTTCTGGCGGAAGAAATTGCCGGCTACGAAGGCGTTTGGCGTCGGGTTCAGTCTGATGCCCAAACGATTATTAATAACAAAGACACGATCATCTTCTTGAATGATGTTGCCACGACGTTGAACGAATCTCTTCCAGAGTTGCAGGCAGAGCACAATTACATCGTAGAAATCTTGCTTGAAAATGACGCTCCAGCCGATCAGGTGGCCGTGGCGCAAATGCAGTCTTGGCGTGCTGAGCGTATCGGTCGAAACGTTGATAAAATGCTCCGTGGTGGTAGCGATGCAGCCAGCGCCGCCGATCAGTTCAACCTCGATGCAAACTTGTTCGGAAAAGTACTGGTCGGTATGAAAGAGGGCGATGCAGCGATGAGCATCTCCCGAGTAACCGACGGCGATGCGGTTGAGTCACTGACTGAAATTGGCGACTTGTTTGAGTTTGTAAGCTCGTCAGTAAGAGATATCTTCGAAGCTTCCCCGGCACTGTTTAAAGCTCGTCAATCTGCAGACGCACTACTTGATGACGGCCCGGTTCTGCTCGAGTCGTTGAGTAAGTTATCCGATAGCATCAGCAGCTTGGCCAATCAGCGCCAACCTAATAACCTGACGACTCTGGTGCTCGGCGCCATTGTTGCGATCTGTTTGATTCTACTCGGTTATCAAATCTACTCGGGTACCAACCGTCGCTTGGAAGAAACAGCCGAAACCAACGAGCGTAACCAGAGCGCGATTTTACGACTTCTCGATGAGCTTGCCGATTTGGCTGATGGTGATTTGACCACCACCGCAACGGTAACCGAGGATTTCACCGGCGCGATTGCTGACTCGGTTAACTACACCATTGACCAACTGCGAGTTCTGGTTTCTCGAATCAACGAAACGGCAGTGAACGTATCGGGCGCCGCCCAGGATACACAGCAAACCGCACTGCACTTAGCCGAGGCCTCTGAGCATCAGGCGCAAGAAATTGCCGGTGCATCTGCCGCTGTAAATGAAATGGCGGTTACCATTGACCAAGTCTCGGCCAACGCCGCCGAATCAGCCGCGGTTGCGGAGCGATCAGTATCGATCGCTAACAACGGCTCTAAAGTGGTACAAAATACTATCCACGGAATGGATACCATTCGTGAACAGATTCAAGATACCTCGAAACGTATTAAGCGACTGGGTGAGTCATCACAGGAAATTGGTGACATTGTATCGTTGATTAACGATATTGCTGACCAAACCAACATTCTTGCACTTAACGCGGCCATTCAGGCATCGATGGCGGGCGACGCCGGTCGAGGCTTTGCGGTTGTTGCCGATGAAGTACAGCGACTTGCAGAGCGTTCTGCAGCGGCAACAAAACAGATTGAAGCTCTGGTTAAGACCATTCAGAACGATACCAACGAAGCGGTTATCTCGATGGAACAAACCACCGCAGAGGTGGTGCGTGGGGCACGTCTAGCACAGGATGCGGGTGTTGCACTTGAAGAAATTGAGGGCGTATCGACCAGCCTTGCAGACTTGATTCAGAATATCTCGAACGCTGCACGCCAGCAGGCTTCCTCAGCGGGCCATATCTCAAATACGATGAACGTTATTCAAGAAATTACCTCGCAGACCTCATCTGGTACGGGTGCGACGGCTGAATCGATTGGTAACTTGGCCGACATGGCTCTGGATCTTCGAGAGTCAGTGGCTGGCTTTACGCTGCCAGAGGAAGCCAGCAATGACGAATCATCAATGATGCAAGAGTCTTACAATGAAAATAGCTCTAGCTTTTCGTTGCCTGATGACGTCACTCAAACACACGATGCCATTTCTGCCGACAACTTTGCAGGTTCAGGTTTTGACAGCCAGAGTGAAGACATTGAAAGTTTCGATTTGCCGGATGATCTACTCGATAGTGAAGATCCCAAGCAGACTGCAGTTTAACGCTTAGACGAGTTGCTGAAGTATGGTGTGGTCACTGCAAAAAACGCCTGAGCTAACCGATTTACAGTTTGAGCAATGGAACAAGCTGTTAGAGGGGCGCACGGGTATTCAAGTGGCCGCCCATCAGCGGAGCTTCCTGCAGTTGCAAATTGCGGGGCGGATGCGTGAGCTTGGTATTAAGTATTTCTCCGAGTATTTTAATCAAGTTTCCTCGGGCCTACAGGGAATGGTCGAGTGGTCAATTTTGGTTGATCGCTTGGTGGTTAAAGAAACCAGCTTTTTTCGTCATCGCGATTCTATTGAATCGGTAAGGCAGTTAGTCCAAAACCGTATCAATAATCAGAGTTTAAATGAGAGTTTTGAGGTGTGGAGTTTAGGCTGCGCAACCGGAGAAGAGCCCTACTCGTTAGCGATGGTTATCAATGACTGTTTTGAACTTGCCGGCATGGAACCCTACTACGGTATCACCGCGACAGATCTTAGCCAGCCTGCGTTACAGCATGCGCGTGAAGGTATGTACGGCAAGCGCAAGCTCGAGCCGGTAATTACCGACGAGCGAGCTCGCTATTTTAAGGCGCTTGACGAAGCCGGTGAGAGCTTTCAGGTAACGGATAAGTTACGCGATCGAGTATGTTTTTCCCATGGCAATGTTATGAAACTGAGCGAAATGCCAATGGTGAAAATGGACGTCATTTTTTGTCAAAACGTACTCATTTACTTTCGCCGTTGGCGCCGCCGAGAAATACTTACCGAACTTGCTAACCGTCTCAAACCCGGTGGAATGCTATTGATTGGACTGGGAGAAGTTGTGGACTGGAGCCACCCGCAACTAGAGCGTGTTAGTGATGAACGAATTCAGGCCTATATCCGTCGTTAAAACGGAGTGGGACGAAAAAGAATAATCAAGGGGATGCCGTACATGGCAGACAACAGAAATTTTGCAGCCTTGGATTGGGTGGTTGGTGAGATCGACGAAACCCTCAAACAAGCGCGTCAATCGCTTGAAGCTTATGTGGAAAATCCGCAGGACTCGACGCGAATTCGCTTCTGTTTAACCCATATTCACCAAGTGCACGGCAGTTTGCAAATGGTGGAGTTTTTTGGCGCTGCGCTTCTAGCCGAAGAGATGGAAGCTATCGCGCAGGCGTTGATGAATCGCGAAGTTAGCAATGACGCCGAGGCGCACGAAGTATTGATGCGCGCTATTCTTCAGCTGCCGATCTATCTCGAACAGGTCAAAGCGAAACGCAATGACGATCCTGGCAGTTTACTGCCCTTGCTCAATGATTTGCGTGCGGCTAGAGGCTCTAGCCTGCTCTCTGAAAGCCAATTCTTCAGTCCCGATATTTCTGCGGCTAAAAAAGTCCAAGGTGAAAAAAATCCAGCGCAATCGAATGCCGCGCAATACAAAGCGGTGCTGGAAAAGCTTCGTCAAATGTACCAGTATGCTGCAGCGGGTGTCATTAAGGGCGTAAAGGTCGATGACAACCTAAAGTACCTCGAAAAGGTATTTAGTCGTTTGCACACTCTTACGTCGGGTACTGCTCGACAGCCGCTTTGGGATATTGCCTTGGCGGTTGTTGAGGGTTTGGATAGCGAACAAATTCAAATTAGCGTTTCCCTCAAGTCATTGATGCGTCAGCTGGACAAAGAAATTCGCTTGCTGGCTGAACACGGTACAAAAGCTCTCAATAGCTATACGCGCGAAGAGCTGATCAAAAACCTTCTCTATTATGTTGCTCGAAGCAATGCGACAACCCCTCGAATTAAGCGGTTGCGACAAACGTATGCATTAGATACGGCTCTACCAGACAACGTTTCATCCGCCGATAATAGCGATAACATGCTGTCCGGCCCAGACCCAGAAACTATGCGCACCGTGGTCGCTGCATTAAACGATGAGTTGAATACGATTAAAGAGGCGTTAGACGTTAATGTCGCTGACTTAGACGCTCGCGCTGTCGAAGACGCTTTGCTGGTCATGAAGCGAGTAGCAGATACTCTCGCTGTTTTGGGTGTTGCAGATTTACGCAAACAAATTCTAGAGCAGGCCAATAGCCTAGAGCTTGCGGCGAGCCGAGGTGATATTTCCGGCGATGTTCTAATGGGCGTTGCCGATGAAATCATTGCTGTCGAACACCGTTTAGCGGTGTTGGCTGATGCCTCTGTCGCAACGGGTTCGTTAGAAGATAGAACCCAGCAGGTACACATAAATCAGGCGCAAGAGAGCGTACTGCGAGAAGCTCGCAACGGCTTGGAGCAGGCCAAAGATGCCATTATTGAATACATTGCATCACAGTGGGAGCGCTCTCATCTAACCAACGTTCCCAAGCTACTTGAAGAAATTCGAGGTGGTTTGGCCATGATTCCGTTAGATCGTCCCGCTTCGATCCTTCAAGGTTGCGGTCGTTATATTGAAAACGAATTGCTAAGTCGTGACTCTTCACCAGAGTGGAGCGCGTTAGATACCTTAGCGGATGCGATTGCGAGCGTTGAATATTTTCTAGAGCGAATTAGTGGCGATAGAGAAGATGACGACGATGTTCTGTTGAGCCTAGCAGAAGAGAGTATTGCTTCTTTGGGTTACGGTGTCGATGGAGTTGAAGTTAAAGTTCGCGATAACAGCCACGCGGATGCGGCTTCTGTATTGGAGAAAATTGCCGATGTTGAAAATGTCGCAATAGATTCACTGCCTGAAACGTTTCCACTTGAGGACGACTCTGTCATCACTGCAGTCGATACAATGGCTGAAAGCGCTAGCGATACAGATGACATTGTTGTTCAAGAAAGCACTGATTTAGCATCGACTTTTGATACAAATTTTGCCAGCTTCGACGATCTTCCCGCCAATCAAGAACTTGGCGCTGAGGCATCGGCTGCCGAAGCTATTATTTCCGAAGACCTATCTGTTGCTGAAAATAGTGACACTGATATCGATGTATCGAAAGACGTACGCGAACAAATTACTGAAGCCTCAAGTCAAGAAAATACCGACTCGGTTGCCACCGTTACAGCAATAAGCGATAGCGACGAAGATGAAATCGACGATGAGATTCTCGAAATCTTCATTGAAGAAGCTGGCGAGGTTCTTGAGGCGATCGACGAATTTTTCCCGCAGTGGGCAAATGATTTTTCTGATACCGAATCGCTAACCGAATTTCGCCGTGCGTTTCACACCCTTAAGGGTAGCGGCAGAATGGTAGGAGCCAATGATATTGGCGAACTCGCTTGGTCGATAGAGAGCTTGTTGAATCAAGTGCTGGAGGGTGGGCTTAAAGCAGACCCGGCGCAGGTGGCCTTGATTACCAAAGCTCGCGCCGCACTACCTCAGCTTATCGATGCCTTTGAGCATAAACAGCCTAATCCTAATGTTGAGCTGACCGAGCAACTTATGGCTTGGGGTGAAGCTCTAATGCGCGGTGAACAGCCAGCGGCATTACTACAACAAGTAGCTGCAGGCGAGGTATCACAAAATGCAGATGCAGATGCAGATGCAGCTGTTAGCCCAGAGGCCGAAGCCAAAATCTTCGAGGCCGAGCTCGGAGCTGAAGACGAACGTAGCGAAGATGATAATAACGAAATTCTCTGGGAGATTTTTGGCACAGAAGCTATTTCCCATTTACAAGTCGTCGAGGAATTCATTGCTGAGATGCAAGAGTGCCGGCCACTATATACTCCGCCCAGTGAATCTATGCAGCGCGCTTTACATACGTTGAAGGGTAGCGCGCACATGGCGGAAGTACATGATATCGCTGAGCTTGCGACTCCGTTGGAGCGTTTCGCTAAAGAGCTGCGTACCTATCAAGTCAATATTGATGATGATATTTTGCAGTTGTTCAGTGATGGTGTTTTGTATACCCACGATGCACTTAGACAGATTCGCGATGGTGGTAATGCAACGATAGAAAAATCAAATCAGTTCTTGGCTCGAGTTGCTGAACTTCGAGATCTTTCTGTTGGTCCGCTAATTCGTCAGCAAGAAGAAAGCCAAGAGACATCGGTTGACCCTGAACTTTTGTCGATTTTTATGGCAGAAGAGATGAACCTATTGCTCGATGCCGATGTAATTATTCACAATTGGCAGGAGACCCCCGGTAATCCAGAGAAAATGGGTGCCTTAATCGCTGAGTTGGATACTCTAGCGAAAGGCGCAGAGCGTGCTTGCCTGGCTCCGATGGAGGCGATAAGCCATCAATTGTCTAAATTATATTCAAGCTCAAGCGACGATTTAACGCATTTACAGCGAGCTGATTTCGAAACCCTGTTAAAAGCCCACGACCAGTTGTTGGATATGGTCGACGCTGTTGCGGCAGGTCAAAATGTGAAACAGACCGAGCAAGAGTTAGTTGAGCGTCTAGCCCAGTTGACACAACAGCTTGCTGCGACTGATGACGGCACGCAGGGCCTCGACGCTACATCTGATATCGCCGACGCTATGATTATGGCCGAAGATTTTGGAGAAATTGATGGCAG
>Ga0209081_1002503_pt1 | contig 10652 bp, 5 predicted proteins | sample GOMGulsemesocosm_4_FD_184636 | JGI IMG/M metagenome (GOLD analysis project Ga0209081, IMG submission 184636) | Methane-oxidizing microbial communities from mesocosms in the Gulf of Mexico - GOM15B Gulf of Mexico (SPAdes) (version 2) | ecosystem: Environmental > Aquatic > Marine > Cold seeps... | reverse complement strand
TAGCTGGCGGCTTACTTCTGAGGTAAAAGGCTCGGCGAGCAGTCGCCGCCCTTTATGTTCAAGCTGAGCTCGTTAACCCATTGCTCCTGGTTCGGCGCCAGCTCCCAAGTAAACATCAGGGTCCCCCTTTAGGAAACCCCAGTCGAACTGATATTTACCCCCCCCATTAAACCACTTCGGTACGCTTAATCACTGAAGTGGCTTTAGGATCCTGTACGCCGAGATGGGATAAGCTGACCCACGGACAATTAAGGTGCAACAGATAAAGAAAACAAGACCAACTTTCTCCCCTCGAGTTAAATAAAGACGCTATGGAGCTTGTTCTAGATAGCCAACACTCTACTGCCGACGTCCGTGAGGTTGCTGGCTTTGGTTATACAGCCCTACGTCGCAGGGCCATTACTGCGCCTCAACCATATCGCTCACCCCCTGTACGGATGCATCACGTAGCTTTGCCAATACAGATTCAGTTGGTTTTTCTTTGCTTTCCAACATAACCAGTGCATAGGCGAAAAATTCTGCCGCATCGACAATATTATCTTCTCGCATCAAGGCTTGTGCTTTCTGTTCATAAATTGTCTCTGAATTTTTGAGTACATCAACCAATTTTGAGCCGATTTTATCGGATACTGACACACTGAGAAGCTCGAGAATTTCAATATCAGAGGGCAAACTGGTAAATTTGTGCTCAGAAATAAATTCGCCAATTTGAACACCTTCGGAGCTTTGATCCTTGTGCACAACATTTTCGCTGACCGTATCTGTATAAACTATCTTGGCAGTGGTTGCTTCGATCAAGCGAAACGAGACTGAGATTAAGCCAACCTTACGATGACTCTGGATATTTACCGTTACCACTTCATTAACCGGTGTTTTAATGACTTTTGTGGGCTCTGGCCCTTGCTTATTTCCAACCCATTGCAAGTATGCGGGGTTGTCTGCCTCCGTGTATCCTGTGACCACCCGCATGGTCCGAGAACCATCTTTCGTGCTACTGTCGACCTTAGCCTCCAGAATACTGCCTTCAATAAAATAATCAGTGGCGGCTAGTTTCTGCTCCGTGATCTTTTGTTTTAGCTGCTTTTCACGCAATACAGTCTCCAGTTGTTCTCGCTCGACAATACGTACATCAGCCGGAATTTCATTAAACAAGTATCTACTGACCCTTGAGGCTATGGCACTGCCCAAGCTGGCGTGGTCGACCGAATGTTTGAACGTGGAAGTGGATATTCCCTTAATAGCAACTCGCTCGACGTCGTCATGGGCTTGACGTAACACCCTGCGTACATGCCGATTTTGCTTGGTTTCCCATACACGGTTTCGGGTCTTGGGAGAAAGTTTCTCCACAACCTTGGTTAACCCCAGAGCCACACCGGGTCGGCCCTGACTGTGAACCTTTTCTGCTAATGCCAGCATGAACGCAATAAAGTCACGCTTTTGTGGTGTGGGTTCCGTATCTTCCATTCCCATTAATTGCATAAGTTCGTCGGCTTGACTGAAGCGTATATAGGCGGTGTAGTACTCCTTATTTTCGCTAGACTCAGCACCCATCTGTGCGAAGAATCCCCTCATAATAGATACCGTAGATTTCAATTCTTTCTTGATTTTATCAAATGATGGTTTGCCAGAAGCTTCTATGAATTTCTTGTGTGCTGCATCAGCCTCACCCTGCTCGAGCAACAGGATAAATTCCTGTGAGAATATTGCCGCCCTTGTAAGGTTTATTTCATTGTTAACATTTCGGTAGTTTTTCTGTATTTTTGACACAAGCGAATAGGCTTCCAGCGCTTGATCATAATCACCTGCTGCGGAGTAGTCGCTTCCCTGTAGATAAAAGTGTGAAGCTAACTCAGCAGTAAGATCCTGCAGAAAAACCTTTTCCTTCTCACTCTCGAACAATAGGTTATTATCCCTTGCAATCTTCATAGCTAAGAGAGGGTCTGTAAATTTCACACTTGATATCTTCTTTTTATTTTTATTTATTTTATTTCCTGTATTTTCAACTTCCTGCCCATGAATCTCAATCAGCCTATAAACATCAGCCGAGTTCCAGCGCTGAATCTTGGTCTTTAGCGGCGCAATGGAGGGGATTTTGTCATAGGCTATAGCCCCGTATCCAGACCTGAGTTCAGCCAAGCTTGCAGAGTAGGACACTATCATTTGGTCTGAGAGCCGTTTCCCAACTGAGATCATCAGGCTTCGAGCATCTTCTCCTCCCTTGCCCTGACTAACCATTTCACTGAGGTTGTCGTAGAAGGCGGGCAGCTGACCTGCTGACTCAGCCTTTGCCACGTCGTCGAGCGAATACTTCAAGCCGGGTGACGAGCAGCTCGCAATAAAAAAAACAAGAAACAACAAGCCGTTCTTTTTCATCAGTTTTACCTATAGATTGGTTGATATTTGACTTCCTATAATTATAAAAATTTATACTCACTTTTTAGCGCACTAATGGTAGCGGTGACATGCTCCTTGCTGGCACCTTTCATTTCATTCTTTGAAAGTTGTTTTTCAAGCGTTTTTATAATTGACCTCAACCCTGACCTAGCTTGTTTGTTACCAGGATCTATACTTAATACTTTCTGGTATTTATTGACAGCACCATCGGATTCAGCGTTAAGAAGTTTACCACTTTTTGTCAACTTCTCAGCCGATTGCAGCAGCACTTGAATTTGTAAATACTCGCCTGTCAAACGCTTCACCGGCTGCTTTGAGGCTGATTTTTTAGTAACTGATAACTTCTTTACTGGCCTGTTATTCATCTGTTTCTGAGGCTTTATTTCTGTGGTCTTTCCCGGCTCGGTGAATATAGCCTTCACTGTCGCTACAGACTCTTCCGAAGCAGATCCAACTAGTGCTTCACGACTTTCTGGAACCGGAACCATCGGATTAACTGCCCACCTCTCTGATTCAGCACTCACTGCTACGTGAGCATCACCTGAAGTCTGGTATTGTATCGAGGTGTCTATTTTCGAAGGGAAATATTCCACTGAATCATTCAACACTAATACAGTCACACCTACACTTGCCAGCAGGGTTAAACCTACCACACTTAAGTTCCTGATCTTGTGATCAACAGCCTTATCAGAAACAAGAGGTTCATTGCTCTGCGAGCCTTCAGGTAAGCTTGAAATATCGACTGGAACAGGGTTGTCCGTCAATGTCACCAGAGTATCATCGACCTTATTAACGAAGAGGTCAGGGGTATTAAGCTCAGTGAAGTCGTTGGCTCTGGGCGGCACTATAGCTTTAAGTTCACGGGAAAAATCACTAGCATTTTGATACCGTTTCTGTGGTGCCTTCGCCAAGATTTTGTCAATGATATGTTGATAGACATCGAGGGGGGCTTTCAAGCTGGGGATAGGGTCCGTTATATGCTTGATCGTGATGGCAATGCTCTCGTCAGCATCGTAGGGGGGGAGACCGGTTAACATTTCATAGAAGATACAACCGAGACTATAGATATCTGATCGATGATCTACGCCCTTACCCTGGGCCTGTTCGGGGCTCATATATCGGGGGGTACCCATAAGGGTTCCAGCCTTGGTCATTTGAACATCACTATCGGTGGCTTTGGCTATGCCAAAGTCAGTCAGAATCGGTTGGCCAGTCTCGCTAAACAGTATGTTATCCGGCTTTACGTCCCGGTGAATAAAACCTTTCTTATGGGCGAACTCCAGAGCTTTCGCGACGTCGCTTATGATTTCAACACTGTCTTCTACAGAGATCCCGTCTCGCAACCTATGTTTTAGATCTTTGCCTGAGTGAAACTCCATGGAAATAAAGTGATGGCCAGCGTCGACACCTACATCGTAGACGGCAATGACCCCTGGATGACTGAGTTGGGCAACGATCCTTGCCTCACGCAGGAAACGTTCGGTAAAGGTGGGATCGGCAGCCAGAGAGGGCGCCATAACTTTAATGGCGACATCTCGCTCTAGCCCTAAGTGTTTTGCTAGATAGACGGTAGCCATACCACCTTGGCCTAACGGGTGTTTAAATTCATAGCCGGGAATCTCCATAGTATTGAGACTCCTAGTCTTTGGTCACAAAGCGAATACAGTCATCGACATTATCATCAACAGGAACCCCCAGACTGATCAAACCACTGCCCATAAGCGGGAGCTCTTCACGCCTTAGATATACGGGTTTTCCATCCTGAGTCTGAACCCAGGTACCATTACTGCTGTGGTCAATCAGGACAAACTTTCCCCGTCTGAATTCAATCCATATATGCTTGCGTGACGCTCTTCTCGAGGTAACCGATAAGTCGCACTGCTCAGGGTCACGACCAATAACAAATGCCGATCGATTGGAGTTTATCTGTATCCTATGATCCCCCCATTTCAGATAAATACTGTCCAAAGAACCTTCAGGGCCTGAATTACAGCCTGTCGATAAAACAGTAGCATCGCTATAATCATCATCGTCGACCCACTCGATAATATAAAGTTCGGAATCGTGGGAAAAGCCTTTTATTTTAATCGTATCAAAAAGTCGTGCTTGGGCCTGCAAGTCTTCCGGTAGAGACTCGACGGTCTCCTGGGTTGTGATGATCTGCTCAGCTTTGGCTATCGGACTCATTCGCGAGGCGGTATTCACCGCATCGCCAAAAATATCATTTTCATGAATTAATGCGTGGCCATAGTGAATACCGACTTTTACCTGCAGTGCATTAATGTCTTTTTTTCCCTGAAGATGTAAATTCTGTTGTATTTTTTGGGCACAGCGCACAGCACTCTCTGACTCGCAGAAGAAACACATAATTTCATCGCCGATTGTCTTAACGACTCTGCCTTTATATTCTTCAATAATTACAGCAATACCAGTCAAGCAATCGGCCACCAACTTTCTGGCCGCGTCATCACCAACGTGTTTATAAAGGGCCGAGCTTCCGACGATATCCGCAAATAATATTGCGTAGTTGCTCATACTTTATGTCCTGTTGTTACAAGTCAGCTCTAGAGACTGACGAAACTATCAACTTGTTGCCGGACTTACTCTACTGTAAAAAAATAGTTTCATCGGCGTTCAAACGAGCGGCTGGATAGCTGATAACAATAACGCTTATATTGTCTTTCCCTCCAGCGCCTTTGGCTGCAGCCATCAGATTTTCCGAGAGCACTTGTGCACTGGCGTCACCACTCAACAGTTCAGATATTTCTTGATCTGATAGTTCCGAGTTAAGTCCATCACTGCATAAAAGGAGCTTTTGTCCCGCTTTCAGATCTCCGAACACACTATCAACTTTTAATTCTTTCAATTCGATGGAGCCCAAAGATTGAGTAATGACATTTCGATTAGGGTGGGTTTTGGCTTCTTCCTGACTCACAACACCATTGTCGAGCAAACGCTGTACCAGTGAATGGTCCCGCGTCAACTGAGAAAGGTGTTCGTCATTCAGGTACGCTCGGCTATCCCCCACCCAGGAAATTTGATAACTTCTCTGAGAGAAAAGTGCCGCGACTATGGTTGTCCCCATTGGTTTTGATGAATGTTTGTTAATACTCACCTCCTGAATCAAGTGATGAGTATGATAGATACTATCCGCAAGCGATTTGCCGACCTTCACCTGTTGCTCAATGAGGGCAATGGCCATTTGACTCGCTACGTCCCCAAACTCGTGACCTCCCATTCCGTCCGCGACAATACACAAGCCCAGATTTTCAATGACCGTGCAGCTGTCTTCATTACGCGCACGTCGATTACCCTTATCGGTACAAAACCCAATATCAAATAATGGTTCCATCATTCCTGTGATCGTTCCTAATCGCATATAAAAAGGTGGCTGCGACTGAATCAGTAGAAATTCACAGCACAAATGCCATAAGACCCACTGGCCTAGTGATGTCTTAGACTATAGATCAGCTTCAGATTAAGCGCATCGTAATTTGATATTGAGTTAAATACGCAAAAGTCGGGACTCAACAGTTTATTTCGGTAGGGTGGTCTAACCTCTACCCATTGGGCGAGGTAGGTCAGCGGGTACTTGATAACTGAATGGCATGCCTTGACTAGCTAGCAGTACCTACTGGCCACTTAAAGTGTGACCTATTTATTTGAAATAAAGTGCTGCCATATACCTGTACCGTACACAAAGCCCCTCTTTGGGTACCGTCCTTTGACGGAGCAAAAAAGCAGCTCGTCCAGCGGGACGAAGCCAATGTCTAACGAAAACAGCACTCGAACAAGTAGGTGGCAGAATAGAAATACCTTCCCCACAACGAATAAAGGCCACTCCCTTGCGGGAGTAGCCTTTATAAAGAGGTCGGCCGATAAGCCGGGTTCTGTCGTGGACAATCATTCATCTGGGATATCCGTCACCGAATACCTCAAGCAACCTACCCGCCCTCAGTGCGGGACACACCAATGAGGGCCTATTTGGTCTTGCTCCAAGCGGGGTTTACCATGCCACGAGCTGTTACCAGTCGCGCGGTGCGCTCTTACCGCACCCTTTCAGCCTTACCTGTGCCCCCTTCCTAAGAAGAAGGCCATCGGCGGTCTACTCTCTGCTGCACTTTCCGTAGGCTTTCACCCCCCAGGCGTTACCTGGCGCTTTTCCCTATGGAGCCCGGACTTTCCTCCCCGAAGGTACCGAACCACACGCAAGCGCATGGCCCAGCCACCAACAGGGCGACTGCCTAGCCAACCTCGGGCGAGAGATTACTCCTCTCGCCCGAGGCAATCAAGGGCTAGAACCAACCCAGATCAACCATTCGGTCAGAACAATCATCCATTATGCCACCACTTAGAAACGCAAGGTTCCCTGCAGCGCAACCGACATTGGGCGATCGTAGAAGGCGTAGTAGGCCGTACCATTACCGCTCGTCAAAGTGGTCGAGGTCGGGGCCTGGTTGCCAAAACTCATTACCGTCTCGTCGGTCAGGTTCTTACCCACCAACGCCACATCCCACTGCCCATCTGTTGAACCAAGGGAAATACGTGCATTTACCTTCACAAAAGAATCCTGAATCAAGTTTGGATCGAGAGTAGGCGAGGCGAAGTACTCATCGCTGTATACCAAGTCCATGACCGTCCTCAACTCCAGACTATCACTCACCGCGTAAACATAATCAGCACTGAATGTTGCCTGTAGCTCCGGGGTAAACTCACGTGTTTTACCGCTGGAATCACACAGGGTCGCATCTACAGAGCTGTCTGGGGTTTGGCCAAAGTAACACTGAGCATTCGGGAATGAATCATACTCGAAGTCTAGGTACGCCATTGAGCCAGAGAGCGTCAAACCCTCACTTACGCGCCAGCGACCATCTAGTTCCAGACCCTGGCTCGTCGCCTGACCTGCGTTGGTCACATTGAAACCCAACTTGCCATCAAACTGACTGGTTTGCAGGTTGGTAAACTCTGTGTAGAACAAGGCCGCATTTAACTCAGCAGCTCCGTCGGCAAACGTCAATTTACTACCCAGCTCAAAGCTTTTAGCTTCTTCATCACCGTATTCAAACACACCCGTAACTGGCGTCGCTGCATCACGAATATTAATAGCATTGACGACAGATGCATCCGGGTGCGCGTTAGAACGAACATCGAAGCCGCCCGCTTTGGCTCCTGTCACGTAAGTGGCATACACCATCAAATCTTCGTTCACATCGTGTTGAAGCGTAATCAAAGGCGTAAATGCACCCTCACTGCGAGATTGACTAATTTCGTCGTACGGCTCAAGTAAGAACAGTCCATACAAAAGGTTCAGTGGATCCGTTGGCGCACCAACAGGTAATACGGCACCCGTCTCATCCGTGTGGAACTGATGCCTTGTTGCATCCTTCGTTTCATCGGTATAGCGACCGCCAACCGTCAATCGAGTCGCGTCAGAAACATTCCAAGTTGCCTGGGCAAAAACAGACATCACCTCAGAATCTTGCGTAAAAGTTCGCTCTGATGCCGTACCAAAACCACCGAGAGGTGCCGAAGCATTGATCGCCGTCGCTAGAAGAGAATCGGTAGGCAATCGAATAGCATCTTTAAAATCTATCTCAGATTTCTGGTAAAAGAAGCCAGCAATATAATCAACCGTTTCACCACCTGGCGATGTTAATCGTATTTCCTGACTGTACTGATCAAACTTTTCCGTTGTATCTGCAGTAATTATCGATGCACCGGTAAAATCACAGTCACAGGTCTCGTCAAACTCATAGGCGTTGTAACCTGTGATGAACGTCAACGTATGATCGCCCAAAGAATAATCAACATTTAACGTGACGTTTTCCGTGTCGTTGGTACCCGAATCCCCATTAGACTGGCGTTTGAAGTCCTGCGTAGAATCCAACTCGTAGGCACCGCCCGTAAGAGCAGACAACATCTGAGAATAAGACACGCCACTACTGTCAATTTCAGCTGGGTTAATAAGTTCCAGAAAGCGCCCCTTGGTGTCAAACGAGCCGTCCTCAACCTTCAAGTTGACGGTTAAATCTTCACTTGCTTCCCACTCCAAACTGGCTCGGAATACATTTTCTTCCTCGGCTGACTCATCGCGATTAAGCGTGGTATTTTCGTAGTAGCCATCGATACTTCGATCAAGAATCGCGAGGCGACCCGACACTGTGTCGGTGATAGGGCCTGACAAGACAACACGAATGTCCTGCTCGCCGTGATCCGGTTCATACAAGGCCGTGACCGAACCTTCAAATTCATCGGTCGGCTTTGCGGTGTGCATGCTGACCGCACCCGCCACCGAGTTTTTACCAAACAAAATACTCTGCGGGCCACGCAGCACTTCTACACGGGCCATATCCATCATCGGCGCGCGGGCTAATTGCGCACGGCCATAATAGATACCATCAACATACTGACCAACCGACTGTTCAAAACCCTGGTTAATACCCGAACTGATACCACGGATGGCAACAATTGTGCCTATACCGGTTTGGTTCATGGTGAGGTTGGGTACATAGGCGGTCATGCCTTCGAGGTTGGTGATACCTGCTTCATTCATTTTTTCGCCGGAAACAGCGCTGACTGAAATAGGTACGTCTTGTAGACCTTCTACACGCTGCTGCGCGGTAACGATAATTTCTTCAAGGGTAAATGTTTCTTCGGCACTGGCGATGGATGAAATACCCGCCATGGCAATGGCGGAAGCCAAGGCTGCACGAGCAAAAACTTTCTGTGTTGTCATATCCGTCTCTCTCAAGAAGTAAGTATTTATTATTTTTTATTCATACCAAACATAGACACGTCCTAAACTATCGCACCCGCCCCCATAGGACTAGGGAAAGTTTTATACCCTAACGAAATAAAAAAAACACTTTAAATTCCAAACCCATGACCACAAGGTCAGACCAGAGGGCGCAACACCCCAGATTCCAGACATGAAAAAACCGAGCACATTTCTGAGCTCGGTTTTTGCAATTACCCACCGACTTAAGAGGTCGCAATTAACTGATAACACTACTCTGAAAGGCTGAGACTACTCCGAAGGGCCGATACTCCCCTGAAGGGTAGCCACGACCAATACGACAGCAGCAAGCCGAATCAACCCACCTGTACGTCTTGGTTTTCCCAGTAGGGTTTACGCAATTCATTTTTCAGTACCTTGCCCGCTCCCGAAAGAGGTAAAGCCGCCACCACACTGAAGGAACGTGGGCATTTATAACCGGCCAACGTTTTGCGACAGTGCATCTGAATACCCTCAAGCGTTAGCTCAGCTCCAGCCGCGGGTACCACCACCACATGCACGGCTTCCCCCCAAGTATCATCTGGCACTCCAATCACAGCACATTGAGCCACACTCGGGTGCTGCATCACTGCATTTTCAACTTCCACCGAGTAGATGTTCTCGCCTCCGGAAATCACCATATCCTTGACGCGATCAACAATAAATAAATACCCCTCATCGTCGAGGTAACCGCCATCACCCGTGTGCATCCAACCGTCAACAATGGTTTCAGCCGTCACCTCCGGCTTGCCCCAATAACCCGCCATGACATTGCAGCCGCGCATCAAAACCTCACCAACTTCACCGCTGGGCAAGTCTTGACCCTCGCTATTCACCACACGGATTTCTTGCAGCAACCCCGCGCGACCGGCAGAGCGGATACGTCCATTGGCGATACCCTCCGGCGTATGGTTTTCCGGGCCAGAAAAAGAAATCAGCGGCGAAGTTTCGGTCATACCATAGGCTTGAACAATCTGCGCCTGCGGCAAAATTTTCATAGCCAACTCAGCGGTCTTCTGCGGCATGGGGGACGCGCCATACAACAACTGCTGCAACGATGACAGATCCGCGTTATGAACGTCTGGGTGATCCAACAACATCTGTACCATGGTCGGCACCAGAATGGTGGTGTTTACTTTATGTGTTTCAATGGCGGTTAATACCGCACCCGGCTCAAACATAGGCACGACAACCTGAGTATTGCCGCGGATCATCGACGTCAACATCACCGACCAGCCCGCCACATGGAACAGCGGCGCGACATCCATCATGATCATGCCTTCCGGGGATAAACCTTCAGCGACAAACGCCATGCTCGAAGCCATGACTGAGTTGTGTGTCACCATCACGCCCTTGGGAAAGCCGGTGGTGCCCCCGGTATAAAACACGCCCAGAAGGTCACTGCCCCGGCGCACCTTATCTTCAATCGGCGTCGCCTCATCCACCAGCTGGTCGTAGTTCAACATACCTTCCGGTGTCTTGC
>Ga0209081_1002502_pt1 | contig 10657 bp, 9 predicted proteins | sample GOMGulsemesocosm_4_FD_184636 | JGI IMG/M metagenome (GOLD analysis project Ga0209081, IMG submission 184636) | Methane-oxidizing microbial communities from mesocosms in the Gulf of Mexico - GOM15B Gulf of Mexico (SPAdes) (version 2) | ecosystem: Environmental > Aquatic > Marine > Cold seeps... | reverse complement strand
GAAAAACCGTCGGGAGAAAGTATTCGTCGCCAAGTTATGGGTGATGAATTTGTTGACAGAGCACTTGATAGTGCCGACTGGTTAACAGAGCCCGTACAAGAATACATTAACGAACATGGCTGGGGCGCTACTTGGAACCGTCCGGGATTAGAGCTTAAAACGCGCAGCCTCGTTACCGTTGCCATGCTAGCGGCACTTAAAGCACCCGCTGAACTTAAAGGCCATGTTAGAGGCGCTTTACGTAATGGCTGTACGAAAGAAGAAATACGCGAAACACTGTTACACTCGGCAGTGTACTGCGGTGCTCCAGCGGCTCAAGAAGCTTTTAGAGCTGCTAGAGAAATATTAGATGCTTGGGAAGACTAAGCGTTAAGCTAATATCAGCATTAAGTAATAGCTTGTCGCTTTAGAGCCCAAGCTATTACTTCTACTCCTTCAACATTTCCTAACACTCACAAATTCTTTCTGGCTTTTCACCGCCAAATCACACCGCAATAGCTTACCTAGATTAAAACCATCTACTTGCTTGCCTTACTTAATCAGGGCCAACTATTTGCTATCTCAATCAATTTTAATACCTTATTGAATTCAAAAAGAAATAGCGTATTCAAGTCTACCTTCTGGCAAGTCAACCTTCACAATCTTAGCTTTACCATCACCTAATATATACATCACTGGCATTATTGGGCTAATAGTCCCTTGTTTAGTTGCAAAGTCCATTAAATCAGCAACACTATTAAACCCTGCTAAACGTGTTAGCTGAACATGAGTCACCGGCATTAGCTTCACATCGTGCTTATCATACAATGCCAAAATATCCGAAGGCTTCACCCAGCATGAAGAGTCCGTTTCTTTCTCATCATGAACAAGATCTTGTTCATCACGCGCAACCGACACATAAAAGCGCGTATCAAAACGAATAGGTGATGCTTCAGGCGTTATCCAATGATCATAAAATGCCAACGCATCTAAATCTACTTGTAATTTAGTCTCTAACAAGATCTTTTCTAGGCTTTTTGATCCTTCGTGTAGTTGCTCTCGAAGTTGATGCCCAACCTGCGCACCTGTAGGCGTTGCAGCCGTTAAAATACCCGCCTCTTCAAGTGTTTCTCTTATGGCAGCTACTTTATAAGCTTTATCTTGTTGAACTAGGCTTCCACTAACAATGCATTCAGGTGAGAGCTCGGCATCCGCTGAGTCAACCGAGCCACCAGGGAAAACATAAGCACCTGCTGCAAAACGAGAACTTGCGACTCGCCTTAGCATACATACTTCAAAACCGTTATCTATGTCTTTAACCAGCATTAAAGCCGCTGCTTTTCTCAAAAAAACACCTCACATAGTAATGTTTGATTTATCAATTAATGATAACAAGTGTTGAAGTTCTTAAATTTGATAAAGACTTTTGAGCAAAAAAAAGAGTTAATCCCCAGCTCAAAATTTAGCGCTTAACCTTGGCTAACAACATATTTTAGTATTTCGACCACTTGTTCAGGAGTTGTTGCCCATGCCATTGCTGCGCCATCCACTTCTTTAAGTGGGTGTACGATATCTTCACTATGCAGAGTGATATAAGGCTTACCTAATGCCGCACAGCAACCTGCATCAAAGGCGGCATTCCATTGCTTATATTTATCTCCAAAACGAACCACAGCCACATCACAGTTCTGAATAAGTTGTTTAGTGCGTATAGCATTAACTTTTGCAGATTTGTGGTCACGCCAAAAACTATTATCTTCATCACCAAGAATATCTCCGGCACTGTCACTAGCATCATGATTAGTGACTGCTGAGGTAAATGTAATTGGGAGTTCGTGTGCCTCACAGCCTGCTTTCAACTGATCGCGCCAGTCAGTATGTATTTCACCAGAAAGGTATACATTCCAATTCATGTTTGTTCCTATATTAATTAATGAGGGGAGATATATATCTCGTTTATAAAATACTCAAATATTTTAAAAGCAAGAAAAGTTGAGGGTATTGCTATTTACACGGGAATACAATGTCCCCAGCTAATGATGTAATTTTGTTTAGAAAGCACACCGGGGGACTATGGCGTACTCTCTAAACAAATAGAACTACCAATAAAACTAATACATTGCTCTGTGTAATGTATATAAAGGGTTTAAATTAAATTTCTTTAAACAATTTTTTTCTTTGCCTTACTTTTTTTAATCGCTTTTTTGGCAGCTTTTTTAGCAAATACACTCAACTGTTTTTTATTTTTAGTTGAGTCTTGCAGGAGCTTTTTTTCTAGCGCTGTCACCTTTAAACTCACTGTCTTTACTTTTTTGGTAGCTTTTTTTGCTTTTGCTGCTGCACTAACTGCCTCTTCGGTTGCTTTCTCAGCATTAGCAATTATTTTGTTTAATTTCTTATTCATCGCTATCATTTTATAGTCTCTCAGCTTCTTTCTTTTTATAAATATCTTCAACACGGCCAACAATTTTAGGGTCGGGTTTATGAGCAATATTTTTATCTTTATTTGGATAGTTCAATGTATAAAGAAAATGGCGCATACAATTAATTCTGGCTCGTTTTTTATCATCTGATTTTACAATAATCCATGATGCATCGGCGGTATCTGTGTAGAAAAACATCGCTTTTCTGGCTGCAGTGTAATCGTCCCATTTGTTTAATGATAAGAGGTCAATTTCACTGAGCTTCCAATGCTTTAGTGGGTCGTTCTTACGTGAGTGGAAGCGACGCAACTGCTCTTGTCGTGTAACAGAAAACCAATATTTTGAGAAAAAAGTTCCTTCATTAACGAGCATACGCTCAAGCAAGGGGGCCTGGCGCATAAATTCAAGGTATTCATCATCGTTACAAAAACCCATCACACGCTCAACACCCGCGCGGTTATACCAAGAGCGGTCAAATAATACGATTTCACCTTTGGTTGGAAACTGCCTAACATAACGTTGAAAATACCATTCTCCCTGTTCACGTTCAGATGGCTTCTCTAAGGCAACAACATGAGCTGCACGAGGGTTTAAGTGCTCCATAAAGCGCTTAATGGTTCCACCCTTACCTGCTGCATCACGTCCTTCAAAAAATATAACAATCTTTTTACGGTGCTCTTTTACCCAACTTTGAACTTTTAGTAACTCGGTTTGGAGTAGATGTTTTTCATGCTCATACTCTTCAATACCCATTTTTTCAGAGTAAGGGTGCTCACCAATAGCATTAGTTATTTTTATTAATTCATTGCCTGACATAGCCATAGGCTGATTCATGACAAACTGAGGATCACGCAGCTCAATTAATTTTTCCAACGCTTCTTTTTTAGACATTTTAGTACTACTAGGATTTTTTGTTACAAGCATTTTTTACCGACTCCTGTTTACAGATTATTGATCATTTGCCTATTAACGACCATTGCTGCATAGAAAAAAACTCACAAGAATCACCAATAAAACATAACGAGGGCGAATACCCCGTTTCTTCACTAACAAGTATAGTCTCTCTACCGTTTTATGCTCTAAATACAGGGTGATTTCAATACATATTTGATGTAAAAAAACGTTAATAAACAGGAAGTAAAATCTCTTTATTGCTTAGAATAATTTCAAATGAAATTACCAAGCTCATGCCAGCCATTCAGCAAAATATCGTATTCAAGGAATCAGCAAAGATACTCTTGTTTTCTAGGTAATTTAAGTGCAATAAACGCACTTAATAGTATAAAAATACTCGACAACCACAAACAGGCTTGCAAGCCTGCTTGCTGGTAAATATAGCCAGATAGAACCGTACCAATCAACCGGCCCATAGCATTAGCCATATAGTAAAAACCAACATCCATTGATGCACCCTCTTCTCTGGCATAACTAACGATAAGGTAACTATGAAGTGATGAGTTAACCGCGAATAACACGCCAAAAATTAGTAAACCACCTAACAACACCCATTCAGTATTAAATTCTTTTGATAAACCTAATGCTATAGCCGCTGGTATAAGTGCTAATAGTGCTGCCCACATAAAAGCTGCCTGCCCACTCGGCACCTGTTGGTTTTTAGTACGAGTGATTAATGGCGCAGCTGCTTGCACAAACCCATAGGCAATAATCCAAAAAGCTAGAAAAGCCCCTACTGACCAATAATCCCACCCAAGTTGGCCGCTAAGGAATACAGGCAAGGCAATAACAAACCAAACATCACGCGAGCAAAATAGAAATAAACGTGCGCCTGATAAATAGTTTACTGAACTTGATTTAGAGAATATTTCGGTGAATTTTGGTTTACGTTTAACTTTACCAAAATCATTTTTAAGTAGAAATAAGCTAGAAATAAACACGAGTAACAAAATAAGCAACATTGCACTAATAGCACCACTAAAACCTAACCAACTGAGTAAAGCCCCTCCTAAAAAGAAGCCAATACCTTTAAGTGTGTTTTTTGACCCTGTTAAAATTGCCACCCAATGAAAAAGTGCACCTTGAGCGTCGCTAGGTAGTAGTAACTTAACAGCTGTTTTCGCACTCATTTTATTGAGGTCTTTAGCTATACCCGATAACGCCTGAGCTAACATAACCCAAATAATTGTTAACATTGAGCTTGGAACAAGCAACATGCTAAGAGCAACCAGCTGTATACCTAAACCAATATTCATCGTTCTATTTAAGCCTAATTTCGCTGCTAACCAGCCACCAACAAGGTTAGTAATAACACCGAATGCTTCGTAAAACAAAAATAGCATTGCTACATCTAAGGGGCTATAACCAAGCCCATGAAAATGCAGTAAAATCAGCATTCTCAATGCACCATCACTTAGGGTAAACGTCCAATAATTACCAGTAATAATTAAATACTGGCGAACCTCAGGCGTTATTTTCTGCAACATTAACTTAAACTTGTTTATCTAAACGACCAACCATTGCCATTAATTCTGCCGCTCGATTGGCATAGCCCCATTCATTGTCATACCACAAGTAAACTTTTAGCTGAGTACCATTAACAACCATCGTTGATAAAGCATCAACAATGGTTGATCGAGGGTCAGTTTTATAATCAACAGACACTAATGGGCGCTCTTCATAACCCAAAATACCCTCTAGCTCATAATTAGCTGCACTTTTAAACAGCGCGTTAACTTCTTCTACTGTTGTCTCTTGTTGAAGCTCAAAAACACAATCTGTTAACGAAGCATTCGCCAATGGAACACGTACTGCATGACCATTTAGTTTGCCTTTTAGCTCTGGGAAAATATGTGTAATGGCCGTTGCTGAGCCGGTTGTTGTTGGGATTAAACTTAAACCACAAGCTCTTGCACGACGAAGATCGGCATGCGGTGCATCTAAAATTGTTTGTGTATTTGTAATGTCATGGATGGTCGTCATTGAGCCATGTTTAATACCTAAAGCCTCCTGAATTACTTTAACTACTGGCGCTAAGCAATTGGTTGTGCAGGAAGCAGCGGTGATAATAGGGTGCTTCTCTTTATCGTAAAGATTATGGTTAACGCCCATAACAACATTTAAAACACCCTCTTCTTTAACCGGTGCGGTTACAACAACACGCTTAACACCTTGATCAAGATAGGCTTGTAAAAGTTCCTTTGTTTTCATTTTACCTGAGGCTTCAACCACAACATCACAAGCTGACCAATCAGTTTCAGCAATGGTTGTATGGCGACTAAAGCCTATATCTTTATCATCAATATGAATGCTATCACCCGATCCTTTCGCTTCTGTTTCCCAGCGTCCGTGTATAGAATCAAAGTTTAATAAGTGCGCGAATGTTTCAGCATCCCCCGCCGGATCATTAAAATGAACAAATTCAATATCTGGCCAATCCCACGCTGCACGTAGTACTAATCGCCCCATACGCCCTAGCCCGTTTATTCCTACTTTAATGGTCATAAATCTTCCTTATTCCTTTACCCGTATAAACAGATATATTGATTAAATTTTTAGCAACAACTTAAACTTGATGTATTCATTTGTTTTAGATCATGACTTAACTCACTCGATGTTTTACCAAACTCGGCAAAATTAATAAGTAATGTATGAATAATATCTATTTGAGAAGCCTTAATTTTGTAGTGAACCCATGTTCCCTCACGCCTAGACTCAATCAGCTGATTGTTTTTCAAATAAGCAAGGTGACGAGAAACAACACTTTGAGTGAGCGATAGTGATTGAACTAGATCGCAAACACACACCTCTTCATTTTCTAATAAAAGATAAAGAATACGTAAACGTACCGGTTCAGAAAATGCTTTGAATTGGCTAGCGAGCTGATCTATTGTCATAGCGATCACTATATTTGCTTAGGCGAATATAAGCAATAGAAAATAAAAAAAGGTTCTATCATCAGACGATAATAGAACCTTTTAAAATATGAGTGTTTTAACGGAAACTATTATTGAGTGTTTCTAACACTTCACTCCCCGGGCATAAATCTTTTTGACTCAATTCACTTAAAGGCTCACAAACGGTGTTTAAGTTTTCATGTAAATGGCTACTGCCCGACTGTAAATAGAGCAGCCCCGTAAGAACTTCACCATTATCAATATGCTTTTGAATAGCCTTTTGTGCACTATTACGATTTGTTGGGTCATAGCTTTCATCAGTCGCTTTAAGCCTCATTACTGAGCCATCGTGCATAAAGATATCGCGTGATACACCCGGTTCAGTTTTAACGGTAATTTCACTTTTATGTGGAATAAAGTCAGCTGAAATTAATGACTCCATATGGTCACGAAGGTAATCATAACTTTTAGTTGAGCCTTGGTGATTATTAAAGGTAACGCAAGGTGACATCACATCAATAAATGCAAAACCTTGGTGTGATAATGCGCCTTTAATTAGGGGAACCAGTTGATCTTTATCCCCTGAAAAGCTTCTTGCAACATAGGTTGCACCCATGCTTAAAGCGAGACTCACAAGATCTATACCTTCATCGGTTACTTCTTTGCCGCCTTTCATAACAGAGCCCATATCGGCTGTTGCTGAAGGCTGCCCTTTGGTTAAACCATAAGCACCATTGTTAGCGACAATGTAAGACATATTCAATTGCCGGCGAACCACGTGAGCAAACTGCCCTAAGCCAATTGATGCTGAGTCGCCATCACCCGACATGCCTAAATAAATAAGCTCACGATTTGCTAGGTTAGCCCCTGTGGCAACAGAAGGCATTCTGCCATGTACGGAATTAAAGCCATGCGATTTACCTAAAAAGTAAGTCGGTGCTTTTGATGAACACCCAATGCCTGATAGTTTAGCAATACGGTGCGCTGGTAATGATAGTTCAAAACAAGCTTGAACAACCGCCGCACCGACTGAATCGTGACCACAGCCTGCACATAAGGTTGACATGCTTCCTTCATAGTCACGGTAAGTTAAACCTAAATCGTTAACAGGTAATTGTGGATGATGAAATTTTGATTTTGGTATGCAGGTCATGATCAATCGTTTCCTGTTTTAGCGGTGTTATCGGCACCTAAGTGATTAATGATTCCGCCAACTACGGCTTCAACTGGAATAGCCATTCCATCGTAATGTAATATTTTAATAAGCTTTTTAGGATGACACTCAAGCTCATTAATTAGCAACATACGCATTTGCGCATCACGATTTTGTTCAATAACATAAACTGTTTCATGGCTATCAATAAATTCAGCAACCTCATCGCTAAATGGGTAACTACGTAAGCGCATACTATTAAATTTAAGCCCCTGCTTTTCTAACTTAAGCAGTGTTTCAGGCATAATATTTTCAGTTGTGCCGTAGTAAACAACCGCCATTTTATTGCGCTTATCGTTGATCTTGATAATGGGTGCAGGAATTATCTTAGCTGCCGTACGATGCTTTAACGTTAATCGTTCCATATTATCAACATACAAGTCCCCTTCTTCGGTATACAAGGCATGACGATCACGCGATGTTCCACGAGTAAAGAACGCACCTTTTTCTGGATGTGTTCCAGGATATGTTCGGTTACAAATACCATCACCATCAAGGTCGTTATAGCGCCCGAAACGTTCACCAGCTTTAAGGTTATCTAGCTGCTCGGCAGTAAAGACTTTGCCTCGATCATATTCTTTTGCATCGTCCCATTCTAATGGGTCACAAAGCCAATCATTCATACCAAGTTCTAAATCACTCATGATGATAATGGGTGTTTGTAATCGTTCCGCTAAATCAAAGGCATCGGCAGAAAATTCAAAGCATTCTTTTGGATTAGCGGGGAATGTTAATACATGCTTAGTATCACCGTGCGATGCATAAGCACAGGCAATTAAATCTGATTGCTGCGTACGTGTTGGCATACCTGTTGATGGCCCGCCACGTTGTACGTTGATTAATACCAATGGAATTTCAGCAAAATAAGCTAAACCTAAGAATTCACTCATCAGTGAAATACCCGGTCCACTAGTGGCGGTAAAGGCACGAGCTCCATTCCACGATGCGCCAATAACAACACCAATGGCGGCTAACTCATCTTCCATTTGAACAATACCAAAACGCTTTTGCCCCGTAGCAGGATCAATACGCATTCGTTCGCTATAACGCGTATAAGACTCAATAACTGATGTTGACGGTGTAATAGGATACCAACCACAAACAGTGGCACCGCCATAAACACAACCTAAACCCGATGCAGTATTCCCATCAACTAGAATTTTATTACCAACGGCATCACTTTTTTCAACGCGAATACCCACTGGACATTCAAATGAATTTTTGGCGTAAACATAACCCAATTCAAGTGCCGTAGTATTCGAGGTAATAAGGTGTTCTTTGCCTTTAAACTGATTGTTAAGAAGTTGTGTAAACACTTCAAAATCAATATCAAGCAAAGCGGCTAAGGCTCCAATATAGGCAACATTTTTAAACAACATACGCTGTTTGGTATTGCTAAATTGCTGTCTACACAAGTCAGTAAACGGAATATCAATAATATTAATATCGTCCCGACGCAGGCTGTTTGGTAATGGGTTAGTGCTATCGTATAAAAAATATCCACCGGGTAAAACAGCTGCAATATCATCTGCTAAGCTTTGCGGATTCATCGCCACCATAACATCCACACCGCCACCACGGCGGCCTAAGAAACCATTTTCGTTTACACGAACTTCATACCAAGTAGGCAAGCCTTGAATGTTTGAAGGAAAAATATTACGTGGACTAACAGGTACGCCCAAATTAAAAACTGCTTTTGCAAACAAGTTATTCGCACTGGCTGAGCCTGTGCCGTTTACATTGGCAAACTTGATAACAAAATCATTGACTGATGTTAGATGCTTCATGCGTTATTGCTCCGGCAAGCGACTTGAGGAATGGTAATAATTGACTGTTGCATATCCCATGCACTGGTTGGGCAACGTTCTGCACAAAAACCACAGTGCAAACAAACATTTTCATCTTTCACCATCACTCGACCTGTTTTTAACTTATCGGATACTAATAAATCAACGTCAACGTTACTTGCAGGTGCTTCTAAACGTGTTCGCAAATCATCTTCTTCGCCATTGGTGACAAAACTAATGCAATCCATTGGGCAGACATCAACGCAGGAGTCACATTCAATACAAAGTTTTTCTTCAAAAACCGTTTGTACATCACAATTTAAACAACGCATAGCCTCTTCGTGGCCAAGCAATGGATCAAAGCCTAATTCAACTTCAATTTTAATACTTGAGAGCGCTTTGCTTTGCTCCACCATCGGCACTTTAAAACGTTGATCATGATGAATTTCACTGTTATAGCTCCAATCATGCATACCCATTCGTTGGCTAGCTAAGGTAACGCCACGCGGCGGGCGTTCTTGTAAATCCTCACCATGACAATACATATCTATTGATAGAGCCGCTTGATGCCCATGTGCGACAGCGGTAATAATATTTTTAGGACCAAATGCCGCATCACCACCAAAAAACAACCCTGCTTTTGAACTAGAGAAGGTCACTTCATTAACCGTAGGCATATCCCATTGATTAAAATCAATACCAATATCACGTTCAATCCACGGGAATGAATTCTCTTGCCCAACGGCTAATAAGACATCATCACACTCAATGATTTCATCGTCTTCACCGGTTGGTACTAGCTGACGTTTACCATTCGCATCAATTTCTTTACGAACCATTTCAAAACGAACGCCAGTTAATTTCCCACCCTTATGAATAAATTCTTTCGGTACACGGAAATCAAGAATAGGTACACCCTCTGCTTCCGCTTCTTCCTTTTCCCAATCCGATGCTTTCATCTCATCGTAGCCTGAGCGCACAACAACCGTTACATGATCACCACCAAGACGGCGCGCTGTACGACAACAATCCATCGCCGTATTACCACCGCCAAGAACCAATACACGCTTACCAATGGATTCAATATGCTCGAAAGCCACCTGACCTAGCCAATCGATACCCATATGGATATTGCTCGCTTCGTCACGCCCTGGAATCGTAAGGTTACGGCCTCGTGGTGCGCCTGTGCCTACAAAAACAGCATCGTAATCACGCTCAAGAAAATCTTTTAAACTGGTGATATTCGCCCCCGTATGAAGGTCAACACCTAGCGTTAATACCTGTTCAATCTCTTCATCCAACACGCTGGTTGGTAGGCGGAAAGATGGAATATCGCCACGCATCATGCCGCCTAGCTTTTGCTTGGCTTCAAACAAAGAAACCGCGTAACCTTGCAGTAAAAGA
>Ga0209081_1002499_pt1 | contig 10666 bp, 11 predicted proteins | sample GOMGulsemesocosm_4_FD_184636 | JGI IMG/M metagenome (GOLD analysis project Ga0209081, IMG submission 184636) | Methane-oxidizing microbial communities from mesocosms in the Gulf of Mexico - GOM15B Gulf of Mexico (SPAdes) (version 2) | ecosystem: Environmental > Aquatic > Marine > Cold seeps... | reverse complement strand
ATAATTGTTTACCTAAAGTTGTTATTCCTGTTCATTTAGCAGGTCAATCATGTGACATGGAAGCAATTCAACAACTAGCTAAAGAGTATGACTTTGCAGTTATTGAAGATGCCTCTCATGCCGTTGGTGGAAGTTATCAAGATTCAAAAATTGGCAGTTGTCAATATTCTGACATAACCGTGTTTAGTTTTCACCCAGTGAAAATAATCACCACTGGCGAAGGTGGGATGGCCTTAACCAACAATACCGAGATAGCAAATAAATTATGTTTGTATAGAAGTCACGGTATAGTGTCGAAACAAGAGCAAATGACCGAAAAAAGTCACGGACCTTGGTTCTATCAACAAATTGAATTAGGTTTCAATTACCGCATGACCGATATTCAAGCGGCACTAGGCTTAAGCCAACTAACTCGTTTGGATAACTTTACTAAGCAAAGAAATATACTTGCCGAAAAGTATAATAATGCTTTTAAAAACACAACATTAACTTGTTTAACTGCAAGTAAACAATGTTACAGCAGCTATCATTTATATATTATATTACTGCCTAGTTTTGGCGATTTAGTGCAGCAACGCATTATACATAAAGATGTTATTACACAATTAAGGGAAAAAAGCATATTTGCCCATGTCCATTATATCCCAATCCATTTGCATCCTTATTATCAAAAATTAGGATTTAATACTGGAGACTTCCCTGAAGCTGAACAATACTACTCGCGCGCAATTTCACTACCATTATATCCAAGTCTATCAACGAAAGATCAAGTATTCATTATTAAAACTATGCTTTCACTCACTAAAGACCTACTAGAAAATAACAAATGAAGATTGCTTTAGGAGCTGTACAGTTTGGATGCGACTATGGTATTTCTAATCAATATGGAAAAGTATCAGACCAAGAACTAACCAAAATACTAGCTTTAGCAAATCAGGCTGGCATAACTCATATTGATACAGCGCCAGCTTATGGAAATAGTGAGCAAAGGCTTGGTAAACATCAGGCAGCAAAGTTATTTGATTATATATCAAAAATCCCTCCAAACTGTGCGATAAAAGATATTATCTCATGCTGTAAATCATCACTCTCATCCCTAAACACACAAAAACTTTCAACATTAATGTTGCATCATGGAGAACATCTTCTTGGTGAAAACAGTGAAAATATTTACCAACAATTACTCTTAGCTAAACAGCAAGGACTATGCAATAAAATTGGTTGCTCTGTGTATAGTGCAAAACAAGCTTTAGAAATAAGTAAGTATTTTCAGATAGATGTAGTACAAATTCCTGCCAGCATTTTTGATCAAGAAATTTTTCAAGATAATATTTTAGCGCAATTAAAATCTAAAGGTATTGAGGTACATATTCGTTCATTATTTTTACAAGGTGCTATTTTTCTTAATGAAAAAAACCTACCTAGTCATTTAATTGATTTGACTGACAAGCTCATCCAGTTAAAAGAGTTTTCTAAGAAATATAAACAAAGCATTGTTACTTTAGCATTAGCACCTTTTGTTCAACATAAACAAATTGATAAAGTGATATTAGGTTGTTGCCATCATTTAGAATTAAAGCAAATTATTACAGATTATCAAGCAGCCGAGCTATTAAAATGGCCCTATAAAAAACTGGCAGTTATACAAGAAACATTAATTAAACCAAGCCTTTGGCCTTAAAATAAGATTTTTCTAAATATTGCCAATCACTTTCGTCATCAACATCTATACCAATTTCATTGGGTAAAACTACTGAGCTGATAGGTTGTAATTCTATAAACATCTTCTTTTTACTAGCTCGCTTGGCATTAAAAGCATAAAAGCCACCCGCATCACTAAATAGCTTAGGTAATTCTGCTGTTGGCAATACATAATTCTGGGGAAACAATGGCAAAACTCTACCTTGCTCGGTTTGTGATAATGCTAATAAAGCTTCATTTGGCAACTGCTTAACCGACATAACTAAGCCTGTTTTCTCTTTATTGTAACTAGTTAGAGCTTGCTGAAAATAGTCAGCAGAAATTAAAGCTGATGTTGCCAATGTAAATAAAACATCATCATTAGCAAAGTATTGTTGAAAACGAGGTAGATCATACTTAACCAAATCCATAAAGGTTGCTTGATTACCCGCAATGTCACACTCTCTCAACGCTAATGTTACAACCTTGCTATATTTGCTCACCAATTCAACCACTTCTTCACTATCGGTAGATACTGCAATACCTTGCAAATTATTAACTTGCAATAAATTCTCAATCACATGGCAAATAATAGCCTTTTTATCGAGTAATCGAATGTTTTTTTTAAAAATGCGAGTAGAACCAATACGCGCTGGAATATATGCAAACATTAGCACAAGCCTATTAATGTGGTGATAGCTACTTTTATCGCCTTTTCATCACTCGCAAAAGTCATACGAATAAAGTGTTCGCTTTGTTCACCAAAAGCAATCCCTGGTGTAAATGCAACTTGTTTTTGCTCAATAAGTTCACTAACAAAAGTCATTGAATCCATATCAAACATTGCAATATTTATAAATAAATAAAACGCCCCCTGAGGGAAGAAAGCATTTTCTTCAAGCCACGTACCTACAATAAGAGATTTAATTAAATCTCTTCGCTTTGTATAAATAGCGAACATTTTTTTTTGATTTTTTTCAGCATCTTTATGTTCAAGTGCAGCTAAAGCTCCCGCTTGTACAAAGCTATTAATCGAGGTTGTTACGTATTGGGTTAACTTATTAGCTTGTTCAATAATAGCTTGCATCGCATAAATATAACCTATGCGCCAGCCCGTCATCGCATAAGATTTAGAAAAACTAAAAATAGAAATAATATACTGACTTCCCGGTAATAATGCTTGAGTAGAATAGTGCTCATATTGATAAGTTAAATCTTCATAGACTTCATCACTTATCAAATAGATCTGTTGTTCTTCACATAAAACAGCAATCATTTTAAGCAACTCTTTACTATAAACACAACCGGTAGGGTTGTTAGGACTGTTGATGATAATGGCTTTGGTTTTAGCAGTAATTGCTCTTTTTATATCGGTTATATTAGGCAAAAAATCTTGAGATAACTCACTATTTACTACAACTGGTATACCTCCAGCTAAAAGTATATTGCTATGGTAGGGCATCCAATATGGAGAAATGACAATCACTTCATCTTGTGGGTTCAATAATGTTTGTAAAATTAAATAAAGACCATGAACAGCCCCTTGAGTAATTAGAATATTATCCACTTCAACATTGATAATACCATTTCTATTAGTTAGTTTTTTTTTTATAGCGGCTCTTAACTTGGCTTGCCCTGCTGATGCACAATAATGTGTGTCGCCGTTATTCATCGCTTTCTGAGCAGCTTCACAAATAAAATCAGCCGTTGCGAAATCAGGGTCACCCGTTTGCATTTTTGTTATTACTACACCCGTTGACTCTTTTTCTCGTATAGTGTTAGCCAGCTTTACATTAATCGACTCGCTAACCTGCTGTAATATTTCATTCATATATTATGTATCATCTAACGGTTTATTTAATTCTTTAAGTTGCTGAATATGCACACTAGAAAGTAAGTCTGTTTCTTGTAGGTAGGCTTTATCGCAAACAATTTTTTTAGTGTCCCATTTCAAAGTATCTAAACAGAAAAACCAGATATCTTCTTGCATTTCAATCCGATGCAAATTCTGCAATACTTTTTCATTAATATGCTCGTTGTCAATAACAACAACCCCACCATCATCACATACTGCAATAGCACCGTTATATTTAGCCATTAATTCAGCTCTTTTTTGCTGTGGAAATTTATCTGCTTCAATATTAAAACAGCCTATTGGGCTTGTTCCTTTGCACCATACTTTAAACTTTGACCGTTTAATTGCGGCTATATCTCGTACTTTACCATCAACAATTAAAGCTTTTGCCCCACGGTAAAGTAAAGCGTATTTAGAAACCAAATCACCTAAAATAGCTCGTTCACCACAATTATCGGTAAACACAATAATAATTTCATTCTCATGTACCTGATTGATTTCTTCATGTACTTGGTAATTTGATTCGTTCGCCGTAAATACGCAATGAATTGGCCCAACTTCATGCACATCATCAATAACAGGAAGTACATCGGCCATCACACCCGTTTTACTCAAAGCATCAGCCACTTCTGTAGTAGAAACTCTATTATTTTTAATAAAAGAAATTATATGCTCTTTGATATTCATAATCATTACCTACTTTTCATTGCTTTTATGGTAAATTCCCAGAGAGGGTAATCATGATAAAGTATAAAGTCACTAGATAGTTTGCTTGCCCAAAATAACACATCTTGTATTGAAAAATGATGATTTTTCTCTAGTTGATAATCTACTTGATCAGTTAAAAAATTCAGTGCTATTCCTTCAGATGACAAAATAAACATTGCTTGCATAACTTGCTCTGCATAAGCATTATTGTCTGCTATTTTAAAATTAAGCATGCCAGACTCTACAGAGTAACTTATTGCTTTGTCTGTGTACTCCCTCAAAGAAAACAAATCACACTGATAAAACGTAGCATTAGTGGCACTGTATTTTTTTGTTGCTTGATTTATAAGCTCACTTGAAATATCAATGCCAATATAATGAAAGTCAGAACCAAACTTCTCCGATAAAAAACTATATAAATCACCAAAACCGCAACCGACATCAAGAATGGTTTTTCCTCGAGGATCATAGTCTCGAAATAACATATCAAAACGCAACCATTGTGACGTTTTATCACGCCAACCTACAGATGAAATATCATCGCCTTGTTGCTGATATCTTTTATTATAAAAAGATGTAATTCGTTGATAATCAGATGTTGTCAATCCTTCTACCATTGCATAAAATCCTTAAAGTTTTGATAAAGCAACTTTTCTAATTGCAAACTTGTTACCTTTAAATTAGAGAGTAATTCAATACTTTCTGTTAGAGAGCTTTGAACATCTCTATCAGGGTAGTCAGAACCATAAAATATACGTTCAAAGCGCATGCTATTCATAGCATATACCATATCTTGTGGAACTGAGCTACCACGAAAATATAATAAAGAAAATGAGCAGTCAAAGTAAACATTTTCCAATCTTTTCGCTAACATCATCATATCAAGGACATGATGCCCCCCCATATGTGCCCAAATGAATCGAGTCTCGGGGCACGCTTTTGCGAGTGCTGCATATTCGAGAGGGTTAAACCCCTGCATTAAACCTGTTCCGTCAGGAAAAGCATCAAGTAACACAGGTACATTTAATATAGCTGAATAACGACAAACTTCAATTAAGCTTTTACTTGCCATATCAAGATATTGCAATCGAGGATGTAATTTTATTCCACAAAAGCCTTGTTGTTTCGTTGCCTTTTCCATCACTGCTAAAACATTATTATCATCCGGATGGACATTAACAAACGCTTCTAACCGTTCATATTGAGCAATTTGTTCCGATACTTGTTCAATTGACCAAGGCTGAATCTGTAAATGCAAAATAATCCCTTTTTCAATATTTGCATGACTTAATTGTTGATTCAACTCTTTAGTGGCACCCTGAATATCTGGAAACTGATATGAATCTAAATGTAAGTGGGAATCTATACATTTCATACTTTCACCTCAAAATTTATAAGCTCTATTGCTTGGGATAGTTGTTGTTCTGCTTGGGCTCTGTTTCTATGCTGACTAAGAACATATCCCATACGATCACCGTCACAACTAGCTTCTTGTAGTTTTACACCTATATCTACAAATGCACCTGCTTCAATGTTTTCGATCTCATTTGCTTGTAAAAAACCAGATATAGCCACAAGCTTCCCAACCTTATTTGGAAAAAAATATAATATACAATGATTAGGCTTAATAGCAGCAACAGTAAAAGGCAACCCCAATGATTGCTTAATGGTATTATTAACGATATCGACCCCTGATGCGAGTTGAACAAAGCGTTCGAAAACTAAAAAACCTCCTCCTCTACCAGCAAGTTCAACCATACCAACCGTGTCATCAGGCATTAAAATAATCTCTGCATGACAAGGACCATTTTTATAGGCCAATGCAGTAACTGCTTGTATAACAAGTTCTTTAATCTTATCCTGTCGAGCCTCTGCTAATAGCGTAGTACTTAAACGGTAGGCAACTAAGCCTTGAGTAGCACTAATCTTTTCTTTTTCCGTTATCGCTAATATTTGTGTTTTACCCTGGTGAACAAAAGCTTCAACCGTATATTCTTGCCCTTGCATAAAAGCTTCAATAATCACTTGCTTACTAGGAGAAAATAGTAATGCTTGTGTTAAATAGCTGCTAATATTTTCATCTCTTTTTTCAACTTTAATGACGCCTCGACTTCCTGCACTATCAACAGGTTTAATCATAAAAGGAAGTGACATTTTCTTAGCTATAGATAACAGCTCATGCATATTTTTACTGCTATACCATTGAGGTCCATTTACCCCTGTCTTCTGCCAGCATTCTCTTTGCAAAGCTTTATTGACTAAACTCTGACTCACAGCAAAGTTAGGTCCTGTTGTTACTTGATAGTGATCCCGTAATTTGCCCGCTAACAACATCCCTGCATCAGAACAAATGCTTAAAACACCTATAATCTCTACCTTTGGCATTTTTTTCATGATTTCAGCCGTGATAAAAGTAAAGTCATCAAGATCAGTAACAATAGCCAAATCAGCAATACCTAAACCTTTAGCTGTTTCTGAGGAGTCAATAGCAATAATATTAACGCCTAATGCTTTAGCTTGTTTAATTGTTTGTAATTGCCAAACTCCTGCTGTTACAGCAATTAACCCTTTATTCATCATAGTTAAGCTCGGTAAGTAATATTGTTATATGCTGACTAATTCGCGCTAAACCCTGAGCATCAACTACGTCAATGTTTTGCTGACACTGTTGTAGTTGAGTAATAGAAAAAGCGGCTAAGTTATCTAAGCCAAGTTGTAGTAATTGCTGTTTATCAAATAAATCTTGCGCTATGGTTTGTTCTGCAATAGTTTGTGGTAAAACTAAACAAGGTTTTTTTAAAAATAAAGCTTCAAACAAACAACCACCTGCGTTAACAACACACCAATCTGCTTTATTCATTAATTGAGAAAAATCACTTGGCGAATGGTAAACCTTTAAATTTTTATGCTCAATAGCATCATTCTTCTTAGCTAAAGGCCCTAAAACTAAACTTACTTTGAAGCCAAGTTGTAAAAGCTGAAGGGTAGCTAAGTAACTTTGCTGTTTTACGTCTCCTCCTCCTAAAACAACCAAAACTTCTTTATTGTTAATTAACGGCATACTCGTTAGATGTAAAAATTCATCACGAATAATCACATACTTATAACCAATAGAATATTTACCGCTTAACCTTTGTTTTGGATGCTTAAAAATGAACAAAGATAAATCAACAGGCGTAGACGATAGGCAATCTAAACAGATAACTTTTCGCCCTTTTTTCTTTTGTTCATTTACATGATCCATTAACAAGTAAGGCACATCAAAAACTACAACAGTAATATCATCATCAAGTGTATTCTCATGTGCTTTTACTTGGGTGTGAGGAAAGTATGGTTGGCCTTGTTTAGACAAGCATTCAATATGGCAATCAATATTTTGTTCTTGTAAGTAATGATATAAAGATAAAGAACGACGAAAATGACCAAAACCAAGTTTTGGGGAACCATCACAATAAAGCAGAACCGCAGACATTTTAATCTACTTCTATTATATCAAGTGATAGCCTATCACCGACATCAAGCGTTAATTTGACTTTTTTTCCTAAAACTTCATCATAATATTTTGGATGTAAACCAAAGCTTGGTCGAACAGATTTTATATGCTGCTTTGTTAATTTTTCACCTGCCTTTATTGGTTTGGCAATATATAACGAACGTCTACCGCGCAGATTTTTCTGTGCTGAGGCTGTCAATTCATAATCGGCTTTACCAATAACCATTTCTACACGTCTAACCTGCTTAACCATTGATGTAAATTGTGACTCCGTAAGAGAAAAAAAAGAGTCTGGTGTTTCATCACTATTATCTAGCATAAAGTGTTTTTCAATAATGTTAGCACCAAGAGCAACAGCAGCAAGTACAGCTTCATTACCTAATGTGTGATCAGAAATTCCCGTTAAGCAAGAAAAGTCTTTTTTCATCTGAGGAATAAGCGCTAAATTAACCTCGTTTAATGGTGCAGGGTAAGCTGTAGTACACTTTAAAAAAGCAAACTGTTCATTACGATTATCTTTCAATACTTTTACTGCTTGTGCTATATCTTTTTTTTCGGCCAAACCCGTAGATAAAATAACTGGCTTTTGTAATTGGGCTACTTTAGCAATAAGTCCTATATCGGTAATTTCAGGTGACGCTATTTTATAAGCTACAGAGTTCAAGTCACTTAACAAATCAACGGCTGAGAAATCAAAAGGGGATGAGAATATTTCTAAATCAAGCGTTTTAGCCTCTTGATATAAACGTTCATGCCACTCCCAGGGCATATAGGCCTGCTGATATAACGAAAAAAGTGTTTTGCTTTCTTGCCATGGGCTATCAGTTTCCAGCAAAAAGTCTGTTTTATTACTATTAATAGTAATAGTATCTGCACGATAAGTTTGCAATTTTATTGCATCAGCACCTGCTCGCTTAGCTGCATGAATAATTTCAATGGCTTGTTCTATTTTTCCACCATGATTTGCTGACATTTCAGCAATAATAAAAGTTGGATAATCATCACCAACCCAACGTTCACCTATTTTAAAATTATTCATTAGTTGAACTTTCTAAAAACGGGTTTAACAAGAGAGCCTTTAACTCTCCGTTCAACATCATTAGCACGAACACCTTGGGCAATAACCTCAAAAGCTTGATCAATGGTATTAATCGCTGAAGCTATAATATCATCACTGTGAGCGAAGCAAGGCACTATATACGGCATCATTAAGCCACCCTTTATTGTTTCTTGTAAAAATAATGTTCTTAACTTCATGCAGACGTCCCCTTGTTCATTAATAAGTGAGAATGCTGGCTTACAATCATACCCACTAACTTTGACGTATTTCTCAATGCCCTGTCGTTCTGCCGCTTCTACTATTCCTTGTTTTAACAACCGCCCAACATGCCAAAAATGTGAAATAACATCCTGCTCTTTGATTATGCTAATAGTCTTAATTGCCGCTGCAATAGCGTGAGTTTCGCCACCGTGAGTTGTTGATAGTAAAAAAACACGCTCTGAGTCATGTTCAGTACCACCCAACTCCATAATATCTTTTCTTCCTGCTAATGCACTTACAGAGAAACCATTCGCCATAGCTTTACCAAATGCAGCTAGATGAGGTGTAACCCCACAATATTCTTGAGCTCCACCTACGGAAAACCTAAAACCAGAAACAACTTCATCAAAAACTAAGACAGTGCCATTAGCTTCACACAAGTCTTTTACTGACTGTAAAAAACCAGCATCAGGCTCTATAAAAGAAATAGGTTCAAATAAAACACATGCAATTTTGTTTGAGTATTGTTCAAAAAGAGCAGACAAACTTTCAAGGTTATTATATTCAAATTGTAAAGTTAGTTTTTTAATCTCCTCAGGCACTCCACGATTAACAACTGTTGAACCAATAAACCAGTCATGCACTGAATTGAATGGATCCGCAGAACAACGCACAATATAGTCTCGCCCAGTATAGGCACGAGCAAGCTTTATAGCAGCCGTCGTTACATCTGAACCATGCTTCGCTAATTTAACCATTTCGGCACAAGGGATTATTTCGTTGAGCAACTCAGCTAACTCCCCTTCAATAATCGACGGTCTAACAAAATTAACCCCTTTAATTAACTGCTCTCTAACAACATCAAGAACAGGTTCATATGCATGACCAAGTACAACCGTGCCAAGTGACATAGCAAAGTCTGTATATTTAGCCCCATCTGCATCCCACAAAAAACAACCAGCCCCCCTTTCAATAACTTTAGGTGCACTAGAAGAAAACTGATCATCTCCTTTACTATATGTATGAGCGCCACCTGGTATAAATCTTTGTGCACGCAGAGCATAAAACTCGTTCATTTTTGACATTAGTTAATTCCAAATTTGATAAGTATATATATTAAATTATTTATGGTAACGTCCAATTCATAAATAAACCTGACGTTGCAACTTTAGTTTTAATGTCTTCTATAAAACCTATATTTTTATAAACGTTAATTGCTGGTAAATTTAGCTTATCGACACCTAAACGCATTATTTTTGTATCAAATTCTTTTTTTAAGTAAAAACCACAGTCATAAATAACTTCAGAGGCTACGCCTTTTCCTCTCCAATTAGAATCACCAATCATAATCCCCATCACTGCTTTAATTTTAGAATTACCTTCAAATTCAAATTTTATGTTACCAATATGATGGCTGCTATTCTTAACAAAAACGCCTAATAGTAAAATTGAATCATCATCATTACATTTGTTAATAAAGGTAACTAAATCTCGAACTGACGTAGGATGATTTATAATAAATTGTTTTACATTTTTATCAGAAAACCAATTTAAATAATTTTCATTAGCTTCTGATACAGATAGCTTTTTTAGAAAAAATCTAGACGTTTCAAACATAAGTAGCTCTTAAATTAAGTGTGTCGCTCAAATTATACTTTTGCAGGTTTAT
>Ga0209081_1002497_pt1 | contig 10675 bp, 10 predicted proteins | sample GOMGulsemesocosm_4_FD_184636 | JGI IMG/M metagenome (GOLD analysis project Ga0209081, IMG submission 184636) | Methane-oxidizing microbial communities from mesocosms in the Gulf of Mexico - GOM15B Gulf of Mexico (SPAdes) (version 2) | ecosystem: Environmental > Aquatic > Marine > Cold seeps... | reverse complement strand
CCTTTTTCATTTGCCTCAATAGAAATTTCACAGCCTTTGTGCAAATGTGCTGCATTAGCCATCGCACTAGTAATACGAATGGCTAGCGAGTTTCCCCACATATTAATTTTTGTTTGAGTTTGCATAATATCCTCCTTACCTAACAACATAAGAAGTATATACCATGTATACACATCTTTCGATATTTATTTGATTATGACTTTTTTGATTTTAACAAAAAATCATCTGCTGTTTTTTTCATACATTCATCTACTGAGTATGGAGGTTTCCAATCGAGTAGCTCTTTAGCTTTAGATATATCAACCTGCAATGAAGCACATAAACGCTGAGCAAGTTCAGGTTTGTTAATTAATTTAGTAAAAAATTGAAACCAAGAACTTGGAATTGGTATTGATAAATTTGGTACTCCCAAGGATTTAGCCATTTTAGCAATAAGCTGCGATGTTGATACGTCATCATCATCAGAAACTAAAAAAATTTGATTTGCAGCTTTGGGATGTTCAATACAAATAATGATAAAATCAACCAAATTATCAATTGAAATTAAACTGCGTTTGTTATTAATGCTCCTAAAAGGAAAAGGAAATGATTTATTTACGCCATTTATTAAGCGGTTAAAATTGCCAGGTGCATCAGCACCATATACCAAAGGAGGACGAATAATAACAAGCTCCATTGTAGTACCTTTGACTAAATTAAATAATGACTTTTCAGCTTCAAATTTCGATTGTGCATAATCTGAACAAGGGGATGCTGGATCTTCTTCTATAAAAGGTGAAAGTGAGATATTACCATTTACACCTATAGAGCTAAAAAATATGAACCTTTTGACGCTTGCTTCAATAGCTTGCTTTGCCAAAGCCAAAGTACCTTGAGTATTAATCTCACGGTATTTTTCAATAGGCTTTATTTCACCTTCATTAACTACATGAGCTCTAGCTGCTAAATGAATTACTGTATCAACATCTTTTAAAGCATCAGCCCAGTCAGTACTCGCGGTAATACCTTGAATATTAATGGTGTTTTGACAGTTAGGTATAGTATTTATATTTCTTGAAGTAGTTATCAAATAATATCTTGAAGTTTGAAACAGCCTCCTAAGAAGGTGGCTACCTATAAACCCAGTGCCGCCAGTAACAAGAATTCTATTTTTGTTCATTATATTCATACCCCTTAATGGCAAAAATGATACAAATAATGAAAAAGAACATTTTATGAGAAAGTTGTCTTCTACATTGGAAAGAAAACAATGAAAGCTTTAATAAACTAAGCCTGCTGCTAGAGCGTAAAAGCTTTATAGGCGCAAGATTACTCTGCTCTATAAAGTCAGCTTGTTGCAGAGCCTTATTAAAACCATCACCCTGTAACATAACCGATAACCGTTGTTTAAAAGACTTCCAACCTGAATTCGCCCCTACTTCATTCGATTCATGTTGGCGGTATAACATAGTTTCAGCTTTATCTATAACCCATTTATAACCATAAAAACGAGCAAAAGAATAGCAGTACCAATCATGTAACCAAACCGTCTTTATATCACTATATTTAGACCTTATTTGTTCCTTTATAGCTAGTGCTAATTTGTTAGTCATCACAAACGTACAACCTGGGCCTGGTGACTCAAAGAGGTAATCATATTTGGCTTGAGGATAATCTTTTTTAACTAACACCTGCGTCCCTGTTTTCCAAAAAGCGGTAACATTACTTGAATAGCCATCTGCATTTGATTTTTCTAAACAACTAACCGCATCTGCAAGTTTTGTAGGCTTCCAAATATCATCTTGATCTGCAAAAGCTATATAATCATAATCAAGAAAATCTACATCTCTTATTAATCTAAAAAAATTTTGCCCAGCCGAGCCGTATTTGACTCCATAAGGTAATATTTCTATTGGATATTTATTTTTTAATTTGTTAATCAATTCAAGACTATTATCAGTACTTTCATCCAAACTAATAAAAACTTTAAAATTAATATTAGTTTGGGAGTTTATACTTTGTAATTGCTCTAATAAATATTGCTCGCCATTATAGGCAGCAAGTAGGATTGCTATGTTTTTCAAGTTACTCTCCAGGTTAATCAATTGCTGTTATCCTCTAACGACACTACTATTAGTCACTTATTTTTTTAATTTTGAAATTAAAGAAACAAGTGAAATAAAAGGGGAAATAAGAATTGTGACCATTATAGTAACCTTAAATAGCATCAAATCAGAAAACCCACCTGTAACGCCTATATACGAAAATAAAGAGATAGCAACTACGCGTTTAGTAAACTCAAAATTATGAAAAGCCACTTTATTTAACAAATAAGTCAACCATACGAATGATAAACAAAAATTAAAAGCTGTAATCATAGGTGATAACAATAGTAAGTACCAACCTCCCATACCATAAGCTTCTGCAATAAACAGTGTGTTTTTAATACCAATGCTACCAGGGTCAGATCTTCCTTCTGAAATAAGCATTAAATCTTTATGATATTGTGGGTAATCAACAAAATTGGAGGCAAAAGGAATACCATGCCAAATGTAATTATAATCATGTAGCCAAAGATTAAATTGCTCATATACACCGATCATTTGTGCAACAAATACTCTTTGATAAAAATAATCCATAAACAACGAAATATTGTCTAAATGGGCATACTGGACCAAAACGACCCAGTAAACTAGATAAAGAATTAAACCAATAAAAACAACAAGCTTTAAAATACTTTTAAATGTTAGCCTAATTTGATTAAAAGTAGCGTGTGAAATAAGAAACACAATAAATACGATTAATAAAGGACCTTTACTTCCGGCCCAACTTGCAATAAAAACAAGCACTATAAGAGATATTGTCTTTTCAACTTTCAACTTTTTATAGGCTGGACTTGCTAGCACCGCAGTTAGTAAAGGGATAATAAAAATAAACAAGTGTTTTATTACTCTAGCTTCTTTTCTTTCCGTTAATTCATGTCTCAAACCACTGACACTAACATCGCCAGCTAAAGCCGTCGAAAATGAGTGGCCAATACCAAAAATAAAGTAAGCAATACAAATCAAAAAAAGACAGGCAAGTAAACTTAAACGATTAAAGGTCACCGCATTTTTTAATTTTGACGTGTAAGGCAAGTCATTTAATTTGCAATAAAGAGGAAATAGCCTTGTAAAAATAGCGATAAAAAAATAATAACTTATCATGCAAAAAAGTATTAGTAAGGAAATGACAAAAACACTATCTTGTTCTACTTTAAATGCCACCCAAAAATCAGATATTTCAAATAAATTTAAAAAAATACTAGATGGTACTATGTACATTAATATTTGATATAAAATAAAGAAACCTGAATAATCTCCTTTATTTGGTTGGACACCAAAAACTGTGCCTCTTAACATGTAGTAGTAAGTGAATAACAGGAAGGCGCATAAAAAAATTATAATCAGAAGCATAATTTACTTAAATATTATTTAGACTAACTAGATTTAAAAATTTAATCACACGAAAGTTCTCTATAGATGTTTTTATAACGTTTAGCATTACTTCTATAATCGAACCAATCCCTAAAGATTACACAACTTTCATCCGTTATAGGATCGTCAAGCAACTCGATTAAGCTATCTTTAGTGACTTCTAGCATATTTTCAGGTGAATATACGATCCCATAATTGCCTTTATTAATAATCGCTGATGCACCACCACAATATTTATTACACAAGACGGGTAAACGACTAACCAGGTATTCTACAGTCTTAGTTCCAAGCATTGTTTCTCCTACAATGTTTTCAGCAAAACTCCCCTTATTGCGATAAGGCAAACAAGCAAAATCAGCTTGAGACAAAACATCAGATAACTCTTCTGCTGTTCTTGTTGATGTAAAAACCACTTCTGTTTCAGAAAATTTTCTAAACACACTTTCTAAATAAGCGTGACTTGAAGTTGTTACTACTAAAAGTTTTGTATTACCCATCTCCTGCTTAAAATGTGAATATAGCTCTAGGAGTTCTTTAGGCTTATGCCATGTATTTTCAGCAAGAGCCCCAAGATAAAGTAATGTTAAACTTTTTGATGGCAATAGTTCATTTGAAGCTGAACTCTTATTTATTTTATTAAAATCAACGGATAAATAAATATTTTCGACTTGCTGGGCTTTTAAGCTCAGATAATGTGCATACATAGTATCAGAAACAGTAATTGAAACATCTGATTTCTGTAGTAGATCAGATTCGATAGCTTTTAAAAAAAGAAAGTTTTTATTATCTTCTTTCCACTCTTTCTTTAACGCAACCTCTTCAGGCCACAGACCTCTACCATCGAATATTATTTTATAAGACAGCTTATACTTCTCACGTACGGCTATTGCTGCCCAAGCAGCATGATATGAGCGACAATGAACAATCTCAGGCCCAATTTTTTTCAATTTATTTTTTAATAAATAATGTGAAAAAAGGTGCATAAACTTAAATGTATTAGCACTAGAGTTAACAAAGTTTTGTGGTGCAAAAATTGGTAAAATCGAAAAATCAATATCGCCTAATAGTTTTTTTATATTTTTTATTTCTTTGAAATACCCCAATTTTTCACGCAATAATCCACTATGAATAACTGGTAAGGCAGAAATGAAATGAAATTCATCATCAGGCATTATTTTTTTTGTTTCAATAAACTGTCCAAGTACCTGACTAGCAAATACACCATAAGATCTTGGGGTCTCACCCCATGTTAAATAAGCTATTTTCATTGTGTTTCTAAAAACTCAGCTATTTTACTTCCTGCATTTGCGTCACCATATAAGTTATCCACTGTAGTAATTGCTTTACCAATTGCTTTTAATGCCTCTTTCACTATCAAATCTTTATCCGCACCAACAAGCGTGTTAACACCAGCTTCAATCAATTCAACCCATTCAGTTTGATCTCGCATAGTGATGCAGCTTTTACCAAAAAAGTAAGCTTCTTTCTGTAATCCCCCACTATCAGTAACCACCAAATTACAGTTTTGTAACAACCAAATCATCTCAAAGTAACTTACTGGATCTACCAACCTAAATTTAACACTCAATTGCAGCTTATTGATTAGCTTTCTAGTTCTAGGGTGAATAGGACATAACACAGGGGTTTTTTCATTTAGCTCATTTAGTGCTGTAATTATGTTTTCTAACCGCTGCGGAGAATCTGTATTTTCTGCTCTGTGAATGGTAGTCAGGATAAATTGAGGTAAATTTAATTCAGCTAAATCCGATGGTTTCTTTGCTTTTTTTGAGTAAAACATGGCTGCATCATACATAACATCGCCAACATTAAGTTTTACTGAATCTTTATTTTCAAAACCTTCAGCTATTAAGTTGCTTATTGCAGTATTTGTTGGGCAAAATAAAATATTGCTGACTTGATCTGTAAGAATGCGATTTATTTCTTCTGGCATCTTCATATTAAAACTTCGAAGACCAGCTTCTACATGTGCAACAGGGATATTTAATTTTACTGCTGCAAGAGCACCTGCAAGAGTAGAGTTAGTATCACCGTAGACTAAAACATAATCGGGATTTTCTTTTAATAAGACTTCCTCTATCTTTTCTAACTGCCGTCCTGTCATTGCACCATGAGAAGAACCTCCGACACCAAGCGTATATGCTGGTTTAGGTATTTCCATCTCATCAAAGAACACATCACTCATGTTAGTATCATAATGCTGGCCGGTATGAACAATAAGTTCTGATATATTATCGTGTTTAGATAATGCCCTTGACACTACCGCAGCTTTTATGAACTGTGGCCTAGCCCCTACTATCGTTACTATTTTCATTTATATACCTATTAATTGTTTTTAAACTATAACTTGGTTTTTAAAATTATATTTTAAAAACCAACGACCCTATCCACTGCCTTATATTTCAATATATTGTAAGATACAAACAAATTAATCATGTATATACAAAACATACTGATTGAATAAACTTGTAAAACTTCAATGTATGTAAAATCAAAATAAATGCCACCAAAAAAAACTAAAAAAACAGTAAGTACACGCACTAAATTTATAAAAAGATCTATATGTTGTTTTTTATAAATTGTAGCCGTTAAAGACAATGGATTAACAATTATTTGCCCCATAGACAATAAGATTAAAGCAATTATAATCTGTGAAATATCTTGCCACTGATTACCTAAAAAATATGGAATTAAATATGACGCAATAAAAAAAGCAGGAATAATTAATATTGAAAGTAATGATAATTTTTTTAAGTTGCTAAAAAATAAATTACGCATTGCAACTTTATCATCTTTAATCTTTGATGCTTTAGCAAAATAAACTTTACCAATCGCTGTTCCAATCAAACTTGTAGGTAACGCTGTTAATTTTAGCGCGAGAAACACCAATGCCGCTACATCAAAACCATATACTTCAGCCATTAGAATATATGGTAAATTCATCGAAAGGGCAACCAACACACTAGATGCTAAACCAAAAGTATAAAAAGATTTAAAATTTTTGATTTCAGTAATGAAAAGCTTGCTCGCAAGTATATTAAATTTTAGATTCAAATTCTTCTTAAACATTAAAACAGCCGCTAGCTTAGAGAATAAATCTGCAACTAAGAGCGCTACTTTATTATTAACAATAAAATAAATTAAGATTTGTCCAATACTTATAAACAATGCTTGGGATACTTTTACTTTTGCATCAAGTTTAAACTGCTCTTCACTTATTCCAATAAAGGTTAATATATTTATCAGCGCAAAAAGCAAACCAATGAGTGGAATAAATACAATATCGAATTGTTCTAAGAATAAAAAAAAACTATTAATAACTAATAAAAATATAGCTAATAAGAGAGTAAAACCGATACTATATAAAAATAAAGTTGCACTAAAAGCCCTGCGACTTGTCGTGTTAATTAAAGGTATGGCTCTTTCAATCCCAGCACTTAGCACTGTTGAAAGCACAATTGCATATCCAACTATTGCTGTATATTTCCCATACTCTTCAGGTTGATAAATTCTTGTTATCACTGGAAGCAGTATAAAAAAAATTATTTGAGACCCTAACGTACCACTAGCAACAGTTAAAACTGAACGCCAATAATCACTTTTTATTTTATCTAAAAACAAAGTTAATTAACCAATTATAAGTAAGGATGCATAGGCAAACTAAATACTTGCTTACATAATTTTTCAGCTACGGGAAAATCACCATTTTGATAACCTAAATCAGCAAAAGCAGTTTGCTGATGCATACAAATGCCATAATAAATAACAGTAGGAATGCCATTTTCTTTATATTGAGACATTGCTTGATCACGATTATCACTCAATAAGGTATATTGCGCCCAAGAACTTGTATAACCTTTTGGTACTTGAGGCGTTTTATAAGTATTAGCCAGCTCTTTTTCATAATGTGCTGCTGCTTTATTTCGATTAATAAGCTCTTGTGGAAACTCTGCTAGTTTTTCTAGTAAAATAGCGGCTTGAATAGTGTCTAATCGACTATTCATACCAATACGAATATTGTCATACTTATCACTGCCTTTACCGTGTACACGGTATGAACGTAATAATTCTGCATAGTCATCATTATTGGTAAATACTGCTCCACCGTCACCATAACAACCTAAGGGTTTGGCTGGAAAAAAACTTGTTGTTGCTATATCACCAAAAGCACCTGCCTTTTTAACAATACCTTGCTCATTCGTGATGGAGCCACCAAACCCTTGAGCTGCATCTTCTATAAGTTTTAAGTTGTATTTTTTAGCAAGCGCTTCAATTTCAGGGTGATTTGCGGGTAAACCAAAAAGATCCACGGCAATTATAGCTTTAGGTGTTAACCTGCCTCTAGCGATGACTTCTTTAATCTGTTTTTCTAGATCTTGAGGGCAGATATTGAAAGTCTGCTCATTGGAATCAACAAAAACTGGGGTAGCATTAGCAAATGAGATAACTTCTGCAGTGGCAAAAAAAGTAAAGGTTGGACAAAAAACGGCATCCCCTTCTTTAATATCTAATACCATTAACGCAAGTGTTAATGCATCTGTACCATTCGCACAAGTAATCGCATGTTTTACACCCACGTATTCGGCCAGTTTTTTTTCTAACTCTTGTACTTCTGGTCCCATGATGTATTTACCATGATTAAGTACAGTATCTGTTCGTTGTTCTATTTTGTCTTGTAAGTGTATATATTGTTTTTGTAAGTCTATAAATGCCGGTGATATTGGAGTACGTAATAATTTAATTGCATCTGTCACTGACAGTGTTTCATTTTTATATTTTGTTAGTAAACGCTTATCTCTTGTCACTAGTTTTGCGTCTATAGCCTGTGCCGAAGCCAACATTTGAGAGTCTTCTATGTCTTCAAAATCAATTTTTATATAGCTTGGGGTTTTGGCAAGTTTGAACTGCGCTAATAACTCAGTAATAAATAGTTCTATTATTTTATTTATTTGATTTCGGGTCAGCTCTGGATGCGCTTGTTTTAGTTCTTGGTATTTAATAAAGCTAAGGTTATCTAATGCTGATGATGATATATAACCTTGTGCATTATTTGTTGCGGCTAACAGCTCTTGCAACTGCACAGATTCAGGAAACAAAGCTTGTCTTTCATTGTTGTAGCAATCAAATATTATATTTAAATCTAGTAGCAGTTTTACGTTCACTTATATTTCTCCGCTAAGTATTGCCCTTTATCAACTTTAAACTGTTCGCTTTTAGGGTAACTAGCATCGCTTGTACTGCTCATTAATAAGTTTTTCCAGCTTTTTGTAATGTATGCATCACTTAAAGAGGGCATTTTTTCTGGCATATTGTTTTCTTGCTCAATAACAACGCCGTCTTTTTCAAAATGATGAAGCAACCATAAAACATGCTCGGCAACTTGATCATTAGGTATGTCTAATTTAATTTGCATATTTAGCTCCAATCATTTTCATTAACTATTTAATCAGCTAATCGTGTTAATACATTGTCTGTTAATTGATAAACAGCCCCTGTATGCGAACAAACTGCTTGGGCATTACCCGTTACAGGCAACGCTAGTTGCTCACCGTATTCGCTCATCCAAGCGATTTGTTTTGCTGGTACGCCTACCATTAAGGCATAAGGGGCTACGTCTTTATTAATTACCGCCCCCGCTCCTACAAAGGCATATTCGCCAATGGTGACACCGCAAACCAGTGTGCAGTTAGCACCTAATGTTGCGCCTTTTTTTACTAGCGTGTCTTTGTATTCGTCTTTACGCTCTATTAGCGAACGCGGGTTATACACATTGGTAAACACCATGCTTGGGCCACAAAACACCCCTTCTTCTAGATGCACATTATCGTATATCGATACGTTGTTTTGAACCTTGCATTTATCGCCAATGGTGACTTTATTACCCACAAATACATTTTGCCCTAGCGAAACACCTTCACCTATTTTGGCGTCACCGCAAACGTGAGTAAAGTGCCAAACTCGAGAGTTTTTCCCTATTTGTGCGCCATCATCTACAATGGCACTATCATGTTTATAATATTCAGTCATAAATTGCTCTTTTTAGCTAATCACTTTACTAACAAAAGGGTGAACATCAGAAGAGTTGACTACAATATCTTGCTTGCGAATAGAGCTTACTATTTCAATACTCTTACGCGCTTCTTCTAGACCGAAACCACCACCGGTTAAAATATGATCATAACTTTTCGTATGAAGATCGGTAAACCCACCTGAAAACTCTATTTCATTACCATCGACAGTAATAGAACGGTACGTTCTTTGTCCTGCTGCTTTTACTTCTTCAGGAATATAGTCATAATTTACTGATAAAAACCAACGAACTTTTGCATGTTTAAATTCTAAATAACCCGCGTTCGCATCTTCTTGTTTTAAATGCGCTTCATTTTTAACTAGGTCACCAAAAACCCAACCTAGCATATCATAAAAATGGACACCTATATTGGTAGCAATTCCGCCTGATTTATTATCATCACCTTTCCATGAAGTAAAATACCAGTGCCCACGACTGGTTAAATAAGTTAAATCTACATCAAAGACTTTATTCGGGTTGTTAGCCACTTCTTCTGCAACAAAAGCTTTTAAATCGATGATGCTTTGATGTAAACGAAGTTGTAAAATATTATAAACTTGCTGACCTGTTTCTTCTTGTACTATTTGTAAAGCATCAATGTTGTGCGGGTTTAGCACTAAAGGCTTTTCACAAATAGCATGAGCACCATTACGTAAAGCAAAACGTATATGTGAGTCATGTAAATAGTTAGGAGAGGCTATGCTAACGTAGTCTATTTGTGTACCTTTTCGTTTTAATAAATCTATATGACGATCAAAACGTTCATACTCTGTAAAAAAATCGGCCTCAGGAAAATAGCTGTCAATTATACCTACCGAATCATTTTTATCTAACGCTGCAACAAGGTTGTTGCCTGTTTCTTTAATCGCTTTCATATGCCGAGGCGCTATGTAACCAGCGGCTCCAATCATTGCAAAATTTTTCATTTAATTATCCTGATTTTATATTTCTGAAAATAAAATAATGTTATATCTCAAGTTTCAAAGTTTCAAAGTTTCAAAGTTTCGAATATCGCCTTCAACAAAATTAAAATTTTGCCATTGTTCATTTGAGACTAAGCCTTTTACTTCATCAAGGTTATGTTGATGACCAGTAGCAAAGTTATCTAGCCCTACAACTTTTTGGTTAAGTA
>Ga0209081_1002495_pt1 | contig 10678 bp, 10 predicted proteins | sample GOMGulsemesocosm_4_FD_184636 | JGI IMG/M metagenome (GOLD analysis project Ga0209081, IMG submission 184636) | Methane-oxidizing microbial communities from mesocosms in the Gulf of Mexico - GOM15B Gulf of Mexico (SPAdes) (version 2) | ecosystem: Environmental > Aquatic > Marine > Cold seeps... | reverse complement strand
TGAAAATGATGTTGATGATAACGTATCTGATCCTGTCACATTCGACAATACAAGTACTAATATTCCCGAAGTAGAGCTTCAATTAAATGACTTTAATAGTGTTATTGAACCTTCAGTTTTTGATGAACTCGATGAAATAGCCGATAACCACTTTTTAACAAACTCTTATGAAAAAGTGGTCAATATATTTGGTCGGTTTCAACAAGAATCTATCGCTTTGGGGTTAAGTGAATTACGGTGATTGTATTTACTATTTAGAGGTTCAATGACCTTTTAATGCTATCTAAATCAACCTGGGTGGTTTTATTTTTATTGGTAGCGGTATTGTAGTGGATGATACCGTACAAATCTTAGATAGTGCAGAGGATTAACGCCTGAGCAATTAGCCGGACTTGATTGGAGCCAAATAGATCTTCAAGAATGGATAGATCTCATGATGGCTAGTGGTATCATGCCTGATGAAACTTCAGAAGACACATTAACAGGAGATGGAAGAGGGCTTAACCACAGAGGAAGAGAGTTAGCTACAGATAGAAATCTAGAAAGAGTAGCGGCAGGAGGAGAAAACCAATGGGCAGACAGGGCTATAGAAGGCAGAGAAGTGTTAAAAGCTGAGAACGTGGATTGCTTACCTACCTAGACCTTTAATGTGTGAGTACGATATACCAACTAATCCGTAATTGGTATATGCACTAATTAACAGTTACTTTTTTGCAACTACTTTTGTTTTTAAAAGCGGGGTCTTATCATCGGTTATTATAGATGTAATATAACAATTAGATGTTTTTACAGCGCACATAACGGCTTCTATTTTTCTATGTTCTAAGTTTGTTAACTCTCTTTTTTTAGGGCTTAAAAAAAACAGGGCTTTATCATATGTTGCGACAACTGGGAAAGCTGTTTTTATATATGAATCATAAGTTTTAGATGAATCCAAAAAAGCGACAAAACTATTCCTATCAACATTTTTTGCTACTGATATTGCGACCGTAGGGGCTGGTAAAGCTACTTTAACCACGGCAACCCACTCAGAGGATGAGTTAGTTAAAAAGTTAACGTTAGAACTTTTAATTACTTTGGTTATTGTCACAAAGTCGCTAATACGGCAAACTCCCTCCATAGATGTGTTTGTATATAAACCCTTCATAAAATCACAAGTTTCACCTGAGTAATCCAAATAAAACCTAGAATCTAATGATACTCTCCAAGGCTTTACATTAACCTTAGTATTAACCAAGGAAGACATACGAGCAACTGCTTTATTACGAACATTCGCCTGTTCAATGTTATTCAAGTCCTTTTTGTCAACGCCTATATAAGTAACATAAAGAGAGGTTCTAAACTTAGGGTTATCATCATCTTCATGGTTTGCATTATTATTCAAAACACCCGCTATTCCAAAAGCCATAAAACCGCCAACATAATCAAAAACACTTTTGGCAGTAGATTTACGGTATCTAACTTCATCAAAATCATCTTCGCTATCAACATCTTTAAAGTATTTTTGTAAATCAGCACTTCTTAGTAAGTTCAGTGCTTCACTCTTATTGTCATCCCAAACAAAAGGTTCAGTGATATATTCATCGTCAACAGGGCCTTTTGGCTTAGAAGAACATGCCGCCAATAAAGAAAGAGTAGTGACTAGAAAAATAGTTTTAAGTTGCAGTTTTTTCATTGTTTTTTCCTGATATAAATTCAATGTAGCAGAGAGCTTTTGAGAGTAGCATAAATAACACATACTCATACAACAAAACATCTTGCAACATCTATGGGCTTACTGGTACGCCTTGGCGATCTGACGCTGCTCCTATTGTGTTATCTAACTATACGCACCCTAGCAATAAAATATCTTGCGATTACATCTATAGCCTTACTGAGGCAATTAAAGAAGGTGTTTGTCGTGTTCCTCAGATAATTGCCGTTGATGATGAAGAAACAAAAACATTTAACAGTTTTAAATGCTTATTAGCGCAATCAATCATCCCTTATCAGGAAATTATTGAAAATGATTGACGGTTATATTTCCGAGATGAGTGAATACTAAATCCTATGGGTTGATGAAATCACAACCCGCAAGGGAAACGGGAAACGGGCGTTTCCCATTTTTTTTGTTTCCCTTATGCGATATGCAAATTCCTAACGTGTGATTACAATATAGTTTGATATTTTATAATCAGTTTGGTAAAAACAGGCAGATCATTTTTTAATATTGTTAATTAATAGAGAGCTATATAAGAGTGGTCCACTAAAAAAGATCAAACTTTATTTTAATCACTGAAGCCACTTCATCATCAGTAAGAGCATCGTAAAATAATTCAATACTACTAAAGTATTTTTGATAATTATCTTTAGAACTTTTTAATTGTGCATTCAACTCATTCTTTTTTACAAAAAACGACATAGCTTATCGCTTGACTCATATTAAACAACCTCAACTTGAATATACAACAAGTTCGCAACATCTTGAATTAGTTGAACACTCAAGATGTTAAAGGAAGAAATAATGATATTACCATTTCGTTAATAATACTATTTGAGTTGAAAATGTGTGGGTAGAAATAAAAGGGGAACTATAAAAAAATAACCAATAATTTAAACAACAAAACTTTACCCTTTTAGAAAGTTGCGCAAAACCAGATAAGGTAACATTTATATATTGATTATCCCCAAGATCTGAATTCAAGATAATTTACATGGTTAAAGTTAAATGTTATTGAGTGGCAATATTAGATGTTATTAAGTGATAATATTGAAGTGTAATGACTGGTTTCTTAGATGTAATTAGGTGGTAAACTTAATGTAATTCTCCAACAGGAACGAGTAAATCTTTTCGGGTTAGTAAGTCACTATGGGTTAGGGATAATTATGGTAGCGGGATCAGTAGCTATATCATGCAGCATAATAATAAAACAGCTGACTCTCACTACACGAATAAAGATGAAGAAAAGTCGGCCGACCAGATCACGGATTATTTTGTTGCATTAGATGAACAATTATTAAAAGAGCCTGTTTCCTCAGTCCCTATCCCTAGTGGAAGTTGTACTGAACCTTCAAAGCCTGAACCATTGAATTTGCTATCATTAAACAACGCTATAACTGTTAGTTGTGGAAATCATGAAGGCTGTTTATTTTGTAGTAAATATCGTATCCATGCAGATGAAGCTGATATCAGAAAGCTATTATCGGTGAAGTACTTGATAATACAAAGCCAGAATTTGGCCGCATCACAAGAACATTTTGATAGTGTTTATAAGCCAGTATTAATCCGTATTGAAGATTTATTAGATCACATTGGGGATAAGCAGCCTAGCTGCTTAACTCTCATAAAAAACGTTCGTAAAGAAGTTTTTGAACAAGAGTTACTATCAGAATATTGGTATCGTAAATTGGAACTATTAGATGACTTAGGGCTTTTATAACAAGTCTTTCTTTACAAAAATTAATCAGTAGAAAACCCGACATGATTGTCGCCAATCGAATACGCAACTATCTGACTTAATTCTTGTAAGCTAAAACCCGATTCTTTTTTCCATTGATTGAATGTGTCTTGGATTATTTTCAAATTACGTTTGGAAGTTAAACCACCGTCAATCAGTTTATAAGATCTAAAGTAAGCTTCAACGTCTCGACTCAAAATAAATGTATCCTTTCCCAATTGACGTAAGGCATATGGGCCAGTATTACCACCTAAGCGTGAACCGTGTTTTTTAAGGTATAACCAAAGGCCGGTGATGTCATCTGTTGGCCAATTAGCCAACCATTTACTAACAGTGCCATATTCATCGCTCAATTCTTTCAACCAAAAAGCGTTATCTCGTACGGTTTTTACTTTTGTAAAATTGCGAATAATTTTAGGATCTGTAGCCTTACGCTCGAGCATATCATCAGGCATCATTATTAACTTATCGATTTCAAAGTTCCAAAATATCTCTTCAAAGCCATCCCATTTTTTATTAACAACCGCCCACACAAAACCCGATTGAAATATTTTTCTCGTGAACTCAGCTAAGACATCACTATCACTGACCAATAATAGCTCGTCATAAGTAAGAGGTTTTGATATTAAGTGAGACAAGGCTATTTCACCACCTTTTCGCTCAGCAGCGCGGTGGTAAAGATATTCAAATTTTTCCATTATTAAACTACTGATTTGTGAGATATAAGGGTAGTTTACAGTAGATGAACTGAAGGTAAAATATGATTAAACACCCAAGAACGAAATAACGTGCGGCTGTGCCACACAATTTCATTTATTTTGACTATTCAATTACACCAATGCTCTTTGTAGGGTAAGCGATCATTTTAGGGCGTATTCCATCTTGAGTTAAATCATCTAAAGTAATGCCATCACTTACTTACCAATAAAAAACATCATCATCTTCAGTTATTTGAGCATTCGTAATGTCGTTATTCATACTGATTTCTTATACCTATAATTACTATTGACGCACATAATTGAGTGAGTACTATCTTGACATGTTTTGTAGGTCAAGAGTATCTACAATATTCATTGTTGTCCAGATCATAAATCTATAACAATGCTCATTAAATGTATTTATTTGGCTCTGTTCAACTTGATAACAAGCACATCAAATTAAATCAGGGGTTGACATAAAAGTTCGTGAATTTTAGTTCACAACGCGTATTTTTGTGTCCTTAAATATTGATGTCTTATACAGTTATTTACAGAACTAAAATCTAGTTAAGTGATCTGGTTAAGTAATCCAAACACGATTTAAACCTGTTGAAAAGTTATTAGTGCCGTTGTTGATCCATACTTTTTTCTAATTCAATAATTTCAAGTTCTAGCTCCCTCAATCGTTCGACAAGTAACACTTCTCTATTCAAAGAAGCTTGATACTTCATTTCAAGCGAACTATCAGTTTCAACATCATCATTTAAATGCTCTTTTTTATTCGTTGCTTTAGTGATAGCTAACACTAAGTCTTTATGGCGCCTAACTTTAATTGAGCCTCGCTTTCTACCTGCTTCCAAAGCAACAGTGTCGTTATTTATCTTGTATCCTTCAGGTAGAATTTCCGGCCTTCCTTTTTCTAACCTTTCTAACGCTTCATAATAGTGCTTTAGGCTCAACTTATTTTCCTCTTTATGCTATACAACTCTTCTAATTCTAATTTTTCAGATCGATATTCCACTGAACTTTTGTCTATTTGACTAATAAATTTTTCTTGCTGATTGATAGCCTTTTCTACTTTCGATAATTTGACAGCCGCCCAGGTACAGCCACCACATACACTAATATTACCCAATAGTCGGTCATTACACTTTTCTGTAGAACAACAGCTTCCCAATGCAGTTTCTTTATGAGCCATTAACCCCTTTTTAAATTTATTTTCAGTATCTTTTCTATTAGTTAGAATCCAGTCTTTTGTAGAGTCGATGGTACTTTTAATATTTTTCTCAATAAAATTACCATGAGTCCCATGTAGAGGCTCATCCGAAAAAAGAAGATCTATAAGATAAGCACTAAAATCGGCAAATGCTTTCTCTTTAGCAAAAGTTTCAGATATATGATCTTTCTTTGAAATTATGAATGTACAATTTTCAGCATTATTCGCATAATAGTAGCTTGTTTCTGAAAACAGATGTTGGAGTTGCGCTTGCAATGCACCTATAGAAACTAGACCCGATTGCTGTGAATAAACAGCTAAACTTCTTCTAAGTTGGTGAGTTTCATAATTCCATACTTCCCCAACCCTATATTTAGTTCCAATCCAATCTCTTTCTGGTTCAAGTTCTTCTAAATAACTAATATCTTCTGAAGTTATTTTAAGCTGACCTGTATCTAACAAAGGGTTTGAGATTAATGCTCGAGTGAATTTAAATGGAGAGCCAAATGGCTTCAATTGTTGTATGTTTTGTGTATTCTGTAAATAAGCACTTGATATAAATAGAGGGCAAATTCTTTCTCCCTTTTTCAATTTTTTTGCGATAGATACAGAGGTGTATTTAGCAAATATTTTAGCTAGTTTTTGTAGAGACAAAATTACAGGTTCTAATTCAGAAGTAGTGACCCACTGGCCGGTATTCTTAAAGCCTTCATACTTAAAGGTATAACCTATCAATCTCGCGTAAGTTCTGTCCAAGTCTTCGGTCTTTTTTAGGCAGTGTAAAGGAAGCTGAAGAGCTTCATCTTCCCTCATTCCTGAATAGAAATGTATTAGGTATTTTGCTATTTGTTGATAGCTGGTCAAATAGGTTAAAACTTTTCTAGAATCAAAACCTCCATGATTTGAATACCAGCCGTATTTTCTTCCTAATGCGTTGAGCTTTTTATTTTTTAATGCATTTGCAAATATATTTTTTCTATCGGTTTGAGATAGTCCCCCTTTCGCTCGACTTTTAGGAAAATAATACACATATTCAATTTTTTTTATTAAATTTAATAATGGTTTCTCTATACTTTTGTATTCATAAAAAGCTCCCCAAAGCGAGTTTAGAAGGTTCCCATAAAGTCTTGGTGGTATGAATGCTGTTTGCTGTACAGTATTCTTATACTCAACTAATGCATGAAAGACTCTTTCTTTAGCTTCATTGCTTAATTTAGCAACGAACCCAAGTTGTTCAAAGCCAAGGTTATTCACTGAAAAACAAAATGGGATTATAGTTTTGATGAAGTTATGACGATGTAAATTATTGTGAATGCACTTGGAGAGTAACAGCTCATTGTCTAAAACTTCAGTAGCAGTAACGTTTTTCTTATCCGCAAAATCGCAAATCCCCTTTATAGCTCCCATCAAATATGCTCTTAATGAAGTAACTGAAAGGTAATTTCCTGACATTCCTTTGCCACCTCTAACTCTTTCAATTAGAAAAAATAGCCATTTGGCATCTTCGATTTGAGAAAGTGGAATATTATTTTCAAAAATTATTTTTCTTGATCTTGTAGATGTCGCATAAGCTTCATAGTCGTATTTATTGTCACGATACACACTCAATGTTTTACCTTCGGTATCTGTAGTCATGACAAAATCAGGCTCTGGTCGAGATAATTGAGTTCCCTTTGAGTAATTGTATTGTGACGGTTTAATCAGGTTTTCATCAAATAATGAGCTTAATTCAACAATTATTTCCATTACAAGACCCCTAAATCTGTCAGTAATTGAAGCTTCTTTTCCCAATAATTGGTTAAAAGCTGGTCTTGAAATACCAATATAAAAACTTGCTGTTTTATTTTAGGAAGATTTTTTTTATCAGTTAAAACTATTGATGCTACTAGTGACTCTATTCTTGTTACTACGGGTTTATAGATTTCTTCCCAATGATTTTTGTTATGAGCTAGGGCCTTAAGTTGCAAGATCACAAATAAGCACGAATATAATTTGTGTAAATCTTCTTTATCAGTGTGGACTCTAAATTTTTTGCAAAACAAACATCCCTTACCACAAACTTTTAACTGTTCAGGCGCTTGCTCCATAAAATCTGGAGTTTGAACATCAGTACAATTACCCACTTCTGTTGGAGTTGAATCTTCATTTCTCAAGTGTATTTCATTAATTTGGTCGTAGAATTGAGTCAACTCTAACTTTGCTGTCTCAGGATCTGTTCCACTGTATGATGTCATGGATGTTGCTGCTGAATGTTGTAAAACATATGCGCTAATCGACACACCATACTGCCTTCTAACCCAAAGCCCCTTCGTTAATCTTATTTTTCTACTGCCATTTAGATTAAATGGAGCAACTTTCTCGAAAGACTTTCTAACGCGAGCTGAAGCTCCTCCATTAAGACAAAAGTGATTAAGACTCTGCTTAATAGAGCCGATAAAAAGATATTTATAGTGAGGTTTCCCTAATTTTTTTAGTACGTATTCTCGAAGCTTTAAATAAGTTTTAAAGTCACTTAAAAATTCTGATTGAATATCAAAACTTACTTTCTTACCTGCGGCCTTCCACTTTATAGTTACGAAATTCTGTTTTAACTTTGCTGTACTGTAGGAACTGTTGTATAGCAGAGAGGCTGCTGGAGCATCATTCATAGCAGTAAGTATTAAAAAGTGGAGATAATATGCTTTCATTGCAGCAGTAATTAGCCGTTGTCGCACATCACTAAATTCTTCATTATTATGAACCCACTCCTGTAAAATCCTGGTTCTTTTTATTGTGGAGCTAAGTGCCGAACACTTGTATTTTGACAGTAACTCACTTGGTGTATAGAAAGTTCCATCTTCATAATTTACATATTTTAAATATCTGCCTTTTGGAGAAGATTCATTTGGAATAGCCCATGTTCTATAAGGCATAATCCAGTAATCACCTTCAAACAGTTCAATTTTCTTAGGTAACATTTCATGGTTCAGAATCGCACTAGTTATTCCTCTAAACAATTTTGTATAAAAATCAAACTCTTTAGCTAATTCTGTTTCTGATAATGGAAGAGTTTTAGATTGGGTGTTTCTTTTCTGGTGAATTAAATTTATACCAGAAGTCAACTCTGCATGAGATACCTTTAAATAATGTCCTAATAGCTCTATTGTGATATTTTGCCTTGTTGAACAGTAATTAGTACTTAACCCTTTCCCTGGCTCACCCGTATCTGGGTTAGGTGGCACAAACTTTCGACTTTCATCTTTTAGGCTACCAATAAATTGTTTCAATGATTTTCTAGCTGAATATAGATCTGAGGGAAACTCACTTATCGTTAACCGAGAAATACAATTTCTTATTATCCTGTATTTACCTACCAAATCACGATTACCACTGTTATAATATTCCAGTAGCATAGTTAAAGCGACCTCCGCTAACCTTATGTTTTCTGACTTTAAACTTTGGTTTTCTACATAGAGTTCTTTGTAACCCTTATAAGTTTTGTATTTGATGCTGTCATAGCATATAAGCGCCAGTGGCAATCGTCGATTATCAGGTAGGATTAGTGATATTCTATTGATATCATTTTTATCTAAATTTTCAAACTTGTCTGAAAGATCTTTTATTTTGATTTCGATCTGCTCTAACAGTTTCCATTTACTCTGATTTTTCAATTGGAACTCCAGATATATCAGACAAATATTTGCTCCACTTAGAATTTACTTCATCAATAATACCAAGATGCTCTTGAAGCTTTACGTACAAGAGTGTTGTTTTGATACTACGATGATTCATATCTTTTTTAGTTTTATTTAATGCTCTTTGATATTTGATACCTAAATTATTTTCAGAATTTTCTTTACCTACCGTCCCTAGCTCTACTTCTAAATGCAATTTTAGACGAGCTAACCCAAAGCTTGCCCGACAGTTATGAAATTTATATCTAGTTTTCGGACTTTCAAAGCCATTGTTTAATAACTTTGGTTTGAGTGTTTTACTGATAAAATTACTTAAGGCTTGTCCCTCTGGAACTGTTGAATACATGAATCTAAAGGGATCACGTTTAGAAGCATAGAATGGTCTTCCTTGAGATGACATAAATACATATTGGTGTGAGTCTACTTGCGGTTTAAATTTTGCCTTCCCGTATCTTGATTGTGCTCGCTCTGAATTAATATAAACCTGTACACTTCTATATATTTCAACTGGGAATTTTATAACAAAGCGGTTGTTCTTCTTAGAGTCACATAAAGACTGCTTTGAACCTGGTCTGCCCGCTACGATAATTATTTCTTTTTCATTCTCATGAATTTGTTGCTGAAAATGACATTGCCTTAATGTAAATATGCTTTGTGTTCTAGCTCCTGTCGCAATAACAATCTGGTGCGCTAGAAGCATTTCTGGGTTACCTATTTCACGTAATGATTTAAATAAAATAATTAGTTCATCATCTGATAGTGGGCGTAATCTTTCACCATCATCAAATACTTCTCCTCCTAAAATGGCATCTTCTGCTTCCTCTCTTGCTGCTCCTTTAACACTGTTTGATTCAATAGCAGTAAATTCTTTGATGACGCTTCTACCACCATCGAAATTTATCAATTTTTGGAATTTTTTCTCTTTTCCCCAAGGACAAAAATCAAATTTAATTCTCTCAATATCAACTAAATATTTATAAAACTTATACAACTTCCTCATTCTTTCCTTTACGGTTGATGGTGCCAATTTAACTTCTTCGATACGGTCTATTAATGCTCGTTTAAACTTAAATAAAGGAGAACTTATCTTAGACTTTGAAGTAAGGTAGCAGATCTCATTTTCATCACAAAAATTTGCAAATGCTTTGAGAGTTGAAGCAAATGCTCTGCTGTCAAAATTTGAATTAACCACATACTCTGACAACAAAAAAGCATTAGCTTCTCTCCAAGTTTGACCATCTGGCTTTAGTAAAATATGAAAATGAGGCAAACAATCTGTACAATAACTATCGGCACCAATTGCTGCCCTATAATATGGTTCTATAGATTCGTTTACAGACTGAGTTTTTACAGTATTTAGAGTTGTTGGCCGGAACAGCTCAAAAGATATTATTTTTTTATAAGAGTAACCCATGTTTTTAATTTCAAAGTTATGCAACGACTCAATTAAGTATAGTAGAAAATTTTATTTTGTCTACTTTATTGTCAATATATGTGTGCGAGACATATTTAATAAGGATAGGGGTGTATTAATGATGCCAGAAGAGATGCTGGAGCGAAAAGCGGCTGATCCTAAAATAATTCGTAATTACAATAAAGTAAAAACTGTTAAAGCAAATGCTCAAATGATCTTTGATTATACCAGTGAACAGA
>Ga0209081_1002492_pt1 | contig 10681 bp, 13 predicted proteins | sample GOMGulsemesocosm_4_FD_184636 | JGI IMG/M metagenome (GOLD analysis project Ga0209081, IMG submission 184636) | Methane-oxidizing microbial communities from mesocosms in the Gulf of Mexico - GOM15B Gulf of Mexico (SPAdes) (version 2) | ecosystem: Environmental > Aquatic > Marine > Cold seeps... | reverse complement strand
ATTAAATTAAGTTATTAAATTAAGTTATTAAATTAAGTTACTTAGGTGTAAATAGACCTCTACAAAGTAGTGTTGTTATTTTTTGGATAATACCAAGCAATAATAAATAAACTGATAATGAATGGTAAGCTAGATATCACTACCCAATTCCAGCCACCAGTAAATAATACCCAACCAGCCATTAACGAAGCAAAGGCTTGAAAACCAAATAAGATAAAATCATTTGTTGCTTGTACTTTGTGACGTTCACAAGCTTTATAACTTTGCGGTAACAAAGATGTTCCCGTTAGAAATAAAAAATTCCAACCGACACCAAGCAACATTAATGCCCACCAGTAATGAACAACGTGCTGCCCAGATAAAGCAATAAAAGCAACCGCAGCATAAACAACACTCCCGACAATAAGCAAACCTTTCAAAGCGATACGCTTAACTAAGAAAGGAGTAATAAGAGAAGGTAAATACATAGCAGCAATATGTGTTTGTATAACCCATTTAGTTTCAGTTAGGCTATGCCCCTGCATGTGATGCATACTTAGTGGCGTGGCGGTCATTAAATAACTCATCAATGCAAAACCAATAGTAGCACTGCAAATTGCGATAATAAAAATAGGCTGTTTTACAATAGTAAGTAAAGGTCTAGCTTCACCTGAGTTATCAATTTCTTTGTTATCAGGGTTTTGAAAAAACATCATGATTAATGCCGCTATCATGATAAAAACAGTTAATAATAAAAATGATCCCGCATAACCGTAAGCAGAGCTAAGCCAATCTTTAGCAACAACAGCAATTTCAGGGCCTAAAAAAGCGGCAAAGACACCACTTATCATTAAAATAGACAAGGTTTTGGGGATATCTTTTTCGTTAAGGGTACTTTCAATAGCTGCAAACCTTAATTGTTGAGTGAAAGCTCCACCAATACCAATGGTAAAGCTAGCCAAAGTAAAAAGCTCAAAAGATGCTATTTTTGCAGCGGTCATTGCTAATAATGACGCGATAATTAAACAAGCTAAACCTGTGAAAATAGCAAACTTCCGACCCTTTTTTTTAGCAATCATTGCTGCTGGAATTGCACCTATCGCCACGCCTAAAATCATAAAACTTATAGGTAAGGTTGCTAAAGAGGGAGTATTAGTCATTTGACTTGATAAAATACCACCAATAAAAACGATAATAGGGGCTGAGCACATTAGTAAAGGTTGCGCTATAAAGAGTAGACAAATATTTTTGGGTAAATGAAACTTACGCGCCAAGACAAAAGCGCTCAATACGATTAGTGCTAAAGTGAATACAATGGTTAAAGGCATAAGTTAACCTGATTCCATCGATAAAATGGTGGCTATATCAAGTTGTCCTTGATATTTAATTAAGGCGTTTTGTTGCTCTTTTCTTGCAAGCACAGCCATGCGATCAGCTAATTCATTACCTTCAATATTCGCGTGTCCTTTAACATGCGAAATGATCAATTGGCTCTTTAATATTTGATAAAGAGCAAAGCATTCTTTAATGAGTTCAACATTTTTGATCTCTTCATTTCGACCACGAACCCAACCTTTTGCTTGCCAGCCTTTAGCCCATTTAGTAATGCAATCAATAGAATATTTTGAATCTGAGAGAATTTGTATTTTAGCGGTTGTTTGTAATTGTTTTTGAGCAAGTTTTAATGACATTAATATACCATTAAGCTCTGCAGTATTATTAGTACCGTTAGGATTATATAAACCATAATAAAGTGCTATCGGTTTGCCATGTTGATATAAAGCTAACCCAGTTCCAGACTTTCCAGGGTTAGGTGAACAGGCTCCATCACAATATATTTGCATCTCAACATGTGGTTCTTGGTTGTTTGTTGCAGCTTTGTTTATTGTTCTTTTGCGCGTTATTACTTTGTCAGATCGGGTTTTACTCGGCGTGGTTTTGCTAGATGACGCTAAATTTTTATTGCTTAATGAACGCTTCATTAACGCTTTAGTGTACGTTGAAGCAAAAGCAGTTTCAGCGTCAGTTTTTGAAGGGAAGCCCATAAACTGTGCATCTGAGCGTCCTTGGGTATGACTTTGTACTTCAGACCACGTAGAAAATACGCCAGTTTTTGCGCCTTTCCAGACAACGTAAAATTTCTTGCTCATATAAGATCAGGGTTTTTTTATTGATGATAATGTCAACTATTATCATCAATAATGAATGTTATAGCTAGCAAAAAAATAATGGTAGTCCAGTTTGATAAGAGTTTGACAATAATTTGCTAAGAACTTAGCAAGAAAGACTTTAAACCTTTGTCCTATCGTTAAAGCTTGCTAAAATCGACACTATAAAATTTATTTACCTGTTAGGAATTTTTCATGGCGATTAATTGGTTTCCCGGTCATATGCATAAAGCACAAAAAGAAATTAGAGAGATATTGCCGCAGATTGATGTTGTCATCGAAGTGTGCGACGCTCGCTTACCTTTTAGTAGTGAAAACCCAATGATCACTGAAATTAGAGGTGATAAACCACTCATCAAAATTCTCAATAAAAGTGATTTGGCTGACGCTGAAAAAACGAAAGTCTGGCTTGACTATTTAGAGTCTCAACATAACGTAAAAGCGATTGCGTTAACCACCGAGAACTCAGCAATAGCTAAAACCATCCCCGCGTTAATTAAAAAATTAGTGCCAAATAAAGATGCCGAAGGTAAACAAATTAATGCCATGATCATGGGAATACCTAATGTTGGTAAATCAACATTAATTAATACCTTAGTAGGTAAAGCGAAAGCAAAAGTAGGTAATGAACCCGCAGTAACAAAAGGGCAGCAACGGATCCGTTTAGAAGAAGGTTTATACCTTTTTGACACACCAGGAATGTTATGGCCAAAAATTGCGAATGAAAATAGCGGTTATCGTTTAGCCGTTTCAGGTGCGGTTAAAGACACTGCTTTTGATCATGATGATATCGCTTATTTTGCCGCAGAGTATTTGCTTGAAACTTACCCTGAACGATTAATGGAGCGCTACAAGCTTGACGAAATCCCTGCTCATGAAGAAGATTTAATTGAAGCTATTGGTCGAAAACGTAGCTGTATTCGTAGCGGTGGTCATATTGATATGCATAAAGCTTCTGTTATTTTAATTAATGAGATCAGAGATAAAACATTAGGAGCGATCACTTTTGAAATACCTGAAAACATTGAAAAAGAGAACACTCATTTTGCTGAATTAGAAGCTAAAAGAATTGCTGCTCGCGAAGCTAAAATATTAGCGCGTGGACGTGGTAGAAAAAACAAAAGGAAATAGTTATGTCTGAAAAGCAAACAATTCAAACGAGTACAGAACAAAAATCAACATTCATTTTACATTCACAATTAGCTAATGATTGTTATGAATTAGCCGACTTGCCTTTATGTAAATTATTATTGTGTAACGATAGTGCTTATCCTTGGTTTATTTTAGTACCAAAAATAAATGATGTAACTGATATTTATCAATTAGATTGGCAGCAGCAACAACAGTTACTCAATGAGTCTAGTTTACTGAGTGAGTTATTAATGCAAGTGTTTTCTGGAGATAAAATGAACGTAGCCGCGCTAGGCAATGTGGTTGAACAATTACACATACACCATGTAGTGCGCTTTAAAACAGATGATAGTTGGCCAAAACCAATATGGGGTCAACAAGCGCTAACCTCATATTCAACAGAAGCACTTACAAGTTTAAAAGAAATGTTGTTACCTAAACTCGAGGTTATTTTTTCTACTCATTAGGTGACTTTCTACTCATTAGGTTAATGATACTGCCTGTTTCTTTGTCTCGCAGCCCAAGCAGCTCTTTCATAACTAAATAGTTTAAAAAACAAGCACAAGTTAAGAATAAAAGTTGTAGTTGTTATTTTTTCTTGACCCATAGAGGATAAGTAGGCTACTTTAAACGACTGTTTGAATTTAGTTCTTGGTTACTGGTAACATAAAAATGAGTACAAAAAATAAAATTTTAGATGCTGCAGAGGTACTATTTGCTGATAGAGGCTTTACGGGTACATCGTTGCGAGAAATCACCAGTTTAGCTGAAGTTAATCTTGCGGCGGTAAATTATCATTTTGGCTCTAAAAAAGAACTTATCAAAGCGGTGATGTCTCGTTATATGCATGAGTTAGCACCGCGATTAGAATCAGCGTTTAGTGCATTATCTCAAGATGATATACAGCCTACCTTGATAGATGTTTTTTCCGCATTTATTAAGCCATTATTGCATTTGAATAGTTTTAAAAATAATGGAACTAGTCTGTTTTTGCAATTATTAGGGCGAGGCTATACGGATAGTCAAGGCTTTTTACGTTGGTTTTTAACCACACAGTACCCAGACGTATTTATTCATTTTACCCAAGCAGTCCATAAAGCTTATCCAGAGTTAAGCGCAGAAGAAATGTTTTGGCGTTTACATTTTACGATGGGGACTATTGTTTTTACCATGTCTTCAAGTGACGCTTTAATCGATATAGCTCAAAATGATTTTGATCGTCAAGTTGATATTGCTGGCGTGATAAAACAAGTTATTCCCTATGTAGCAGCGGGTGTTGCAGCGCCGATAATAAAGTCTTAAACGTTTATAGCGTTACATGGTTATGCACTTAATTTAGACTTGTCATTTTCATAATCACCTATAATCCCTTGTAAGCATCAAAAGCATCAAAAAGCACTGGGTTTTCGATTAAAATACCTCGAAGATGACGGTTGTGTATAATAATTAATACCTACGCTACATGCATAGGTATTAATGTTATAAAGCTTTATGGTTACATCTAGAATTTTTTGACATGAATTAATCTAGCAGCTAAAACTAAAACAAAAGCCGCAGTATAAGCAGCATAAACTACTACCATCCATTGTGGCATGCTGTAACCTAAAAACTGCCAGCTAATATCACCACAATCACCCGTGGCTTCAAAAACAGCGGGAAGCCATTGATGTAAAGGCGCCCAGCTCGGAAAGTTAGGAATAAACTCACAACTAAAAAAGAGTGAATCATTGTTAGCTTGCATTTCGACATGCTCAAGCGCAATGAATAACCCCCATATCGCGCCAGTTGCCCATAAACTATACGCAGCAAGACGAGTTAATAAAAAATTATATCCAATAAAGCCTACTATTCCAGCGAGTATAATTGATGCTATTGCAAGGCGTTGATAAACACACATTATACATGGCGCTAAATCCATAAAGTATTGAAAAAATAAGGCACAAAGCTCTAAGCCTAATGCAGATAAGGCTAATAATAACCAAGGTGTTCGTTTGGTGTTTAAATCACTAATAAATTTCATTGCTTACCTTTTTGTTTTAAGACTAAATCCAAATAAAAAAAGCTTCTAAAATTATTTTAGAAGCTTTTATAATAACAAATTTATAATGTTTTTACCGATAGCAGTACTTGAAATTGTTACAAGTTTTAACTGTTAATTAGCAAATGCACATAAATACTAGCGGCGTAACCTAAGGCGATAACCGGCGTCCATTTTAAATGACTAAAAAATGTATAATAGCCACGCGCTTGACCCATTAAAGCAACACCAGCCGCTGAGCCAATTGATAATAAACTACCTCCAACTCCTGCTGTTAAGGTAACAAGTAACCACTGTGTTTGTGACATGTCAGGGTTCATGGTTAGCACAGCAAACATTACCGGGATGTTATCAACGATAGCAGAAAGAATACCAACCAAAATATTTGCATTGGTAGCACCTAACTGCCCATACATAAACTCAGATGCTACACCTAAATAACCAATAAACCCGAGACCACCAACGGCTAAGATAACGCCATAGAAGAAAAATAAAGTATCCCACTCAGCCTTAGCTATTTTATCAAAAACATCAAATTTCTTATCTTCAGCTGTTGTGTTAGTGTCTGGTATATCAGATTTGTCAATTTTGCCTTTACCTGATTTTTTAATGTAGTAACCAAAAAACTTAAGATAAGCTAAACCTAACATCATGCCAAAAACAGGTGGTAAATGTAAGAAGTTATGGAAAGAAACGGCAGTGATAATCGTTAAAATAAACAAACCAACAATGGCTAAACCACCGTGTTTTATTTGTGTTTTTTGAGTAGACTGTGTTGATGGATTACCCTTTGGAATAGCAAATTGCATAATAAATGCAGGAATAACAAAGTTAACCACAGAGGGTATAAACAAGGAAAAAAAGCTTTCAAACTGAACAATACCCTTTTGCCAAACCATTAACGTAGTAATGTCACCAAATGGGCTGAAGGCTCCACCTGCATTTGCGCCAACAACGATATTAATACAGCTTAAAGCAATAAATTTAGGCTCATCTTTACCGACGGCAAGCACTACAGCACACATAATTAATGCGGTAGTTAAGTTATCGGCAATAGGAGATATAAAGAAAGCCAGTATACCTGTTAACCAAAATAAAGTTCTATAACTAAAGCCTTTAGCGACTAACCAGTCACGCAGAGCATCAAAAACTTTTCTCTCTAGCATGGCATTGATGTAAGTCATAGCGACAAGTAAGAAAAAGAATAACTCAGCATATTCTAAAAAGTTGTGACGAATTGCTACTTCTGCAGCGTGCGGCATACCATGAGAAACATAATAAGCAGCAATGAGTATCCATATTAAACCTGCTGCAAGTAACACTGGTTTAGATTTTCTTAGATGTAATTTCTCTTCTAAAATAACCAATGTGTATGAAAGAACAAAAATTGCTATGGCAGTGTAACCTACCCAGTGTGTTGTTAAATCAATTGTTTGATGAGTAGCATCAGAGGCAAGTGCGATACTAGGTGCTAGTAAGGCAAACAAGATGAATAAAAGTTGTGTCATGTCCATTCTCATGTAGTGTTTGAAACGAGTATATAAATTTTGAGCGATTCTAGCAAAACTCATAAAAATGATATAGCTAAATCGTAGTAAATATTGTTAATTTTATTAATGCTTATGATTTACCATCGTGATAAATGAAGATACTTGATTTTTAGGTTAAAAAAGATCGAGCTAGCCATTAATGACTATTGCACTTACACCAGAATTAAAATACGTCCTAGAATTACGACACAGTAAAGTTCGTCAGCCCGAATTCAAACGCCATAGAACAGCTGTGAAAAGTGATGAATGATCATGTCATAAATAATAAATGTTTTGCAACCGCAGAAGATTTTCGGCGAAGTATCAATCATTTTTTTATGTGGTTTTACCTGATGTTGAATCTGATATTGGTGTTACATTAAGTAGCAGGATTAATGACAACTTTCAAAAGCTTTATCCTGCAACTTGAATGGTGTTGGGTATATACCCATAATTATTGATATAAAATGGTGCTTTAGTCTTCTTCCTCTTCTTCAACTAATGGCTTTGGTGTTCTAATACCTGATTTTGCTAAAATCTCAATATAAAAGCTATCAAGCTCATTTTGCGCTGCATCATCAATGCTTTTATTAAGTGCAGAAACATGAATAACTTCAGCTGTTTCTTTATTGTGCCCATATTTACAATCAAAATCCAAAAAATCAGCATCTTCAGGTAATTGCTTATTTCTCTCTCTTCTTAGGTACTTTTTTACTTCATGCTTAATTGAATCAACAAGTCGTGGGGTTTTAATCTTTTCATGGGTTAATGAAAATGTTTTTCTCATGGAAACACCTAAAATAAAAGGGTAATCAAATTAGCATCTATCGCTTAAACCTTAGTTTAAAGATCACGACTAATTTATATAATAATTAAAAGTGAGTTTACCATAAAATAGTTACTAGAGTCCCTTTGTAAAAAATTTAATTATCTAAATTATCTAAATTATCTAAATTATCTAAATTATTAAAATAAAATTCAACTTGATAATTTCATATCAATAATATAGTTAAACCTTTATGATAAAATATTTTATTAACTAAACTAAAATTATTAAACTAAAGAGTTATATTTCTATTAAAACGTGAACATTAACTAAAACGTGAACATTAACGTGAATATTAAAGGATATTAATATGAAAAAGAACAGTTTATTTCTTGGCCTAATATTACTAGCATTCTCTTTTGCTAGTCAGGGCAAACAAATGTTAACCAAAGAATTATTAACTTCGTTTCAGCAAGTTTCACAACAATGGGAGTCATTAGAAGTTGATTACCCAGAGTTAGATGCATCACTTGATGATATTGATGGTTTACAAGCTAAAAAGCTTATAACCATGCTTAAAAACTCTAATGCGTACCCTGAAATTAAAGCAATTTTAGCTGATTCTAAATTTGTTAATCTTGAGGAGTATTATGATGTTTCCATGAGAGTAATGGGTGGTATGATGGCATATCAGTTGCAAAATATGCCTCAAGGTATAAATATTAATTTAATGACTGAAATGCTAAAAAATAATATCGCACAAATGAAAGCAAGTAATGCGCCTAAAGCAATGATTGATGAAATAGAAGTGCAACTCGCAGATATGGAAAAAAGCATAAAAGAAGTAAAGCGAGCAATGAAAAACACTAGTGCTGAGGATAAAAAGTTTATTAGCGAAAACGCTCAATGGATTATGTCAACCTTAGGTAAACAGTAATAAATAAAGCATAGTACAACTAAAGAATCGCTAGCAGTTTTACAATTGTTAGTGCTTTATTTTTTTATTTTTTTCTGAATTCAAAAGCTTTTACACAAGCTGGTAATTCATAAAACATGGGCGCACCATTTATTCTGTTGCCATTATAAGCATTAGCTTGATCTTTACACTCCTCTTTACTTTTTTTAAATTTAGTTAGACATTCTTGGTATATTTCTTTTTTTCTCGGCAGTAACGCTATTTGTCTAGCACTTTCACAGGCGTCATCCAGTTTTTTTTGTTCACCTTTTTTGGCGTGAGCAAATGCCATTGAACTCACCAAGTAAGTTAGCGATAGAGTTAAAAACACCACGTTTTTGGTCATTGAGATATTCATTGGTTTAACTCTTTGATTTTCTCAATAATAACATCAACTTGACGTTTATTGTTTTGTTGAGAAATAACCACTCGTATGGCTTGATTTTGTTGTTGATAAGAAAGTGTTAAACGACCGCGTTTTCTTTCCTGAAAAACAGCTTCATCGTAATGCTGCTGATAAAAATCAATGATGTCTTCCTCAGAGGCACTACTGAAGTAATTTAATACAGCTGGAATATCATCAGTAAATTCAGCAAATATTTGCGCATTCTTCATCATAGGTATCAAAATAGGGCTAGTGTCAGTATCAGCTAACGCTATTGAGCTTAAGGTAAATAAAGAAGCGGCGGCTAATAATGAGTATTTGTTTTTACGTGAGGTTGTCATTCTATCAATTCCTGTGGTTATTGCTTAACTATATTAAATATATATGATTTTTAAGTGTAGTGCGAGATTCATCTTCTTGATAATAGGTTTTCTCTGTAATGATCTACCCATAAAGCTGTAGCACCACAAATAGCGACAGGCATAATTACTAAGTTTACAATAGGGATCATCGAAAACATCGCAACTGTAATGCCAAAACTAAAGCTTAATCCTCGTTGTTGTTTTAATGCTTGCTTCATAACAGAAAAAGGGATTTTATGATTATCAAATGGGTAATCTTTATATTGTATAGCCATCATCCATGAAACAAATAAAAACCAAATTATTTGTCCAACGACAGGTAATAACCATAAAATTAGAAAAAAACCAATGGCACGAGGTAAGTAATAGGTGAGCTTTTGCAATTCTCGACCTAAGGTTCTAGGTGTATCTTTTACCACATCTAACAAACTGCTATTTTGTGTCGATTGACCTAATAATATATTTTCAATTTTTTCTGATAATAATCCATTAAAAGGAGCCGCCAACCAGTTAGCAGCAGTGCTAAATATAAAGGAAAAAACAACCAAAATAGTCACGACAGCGAGGGGCCATAAAATAGCACTAAGCCAATCTAGCCAACGGGGTAACCAGCTAATTAATAATGTCATATAGTGTTCAAGCTCAATAAACATGAAGTAAAACGCAACACTAAAGAATAACAAATTAACGAATAACGGAATAAAAACAAAACGGCGAACGCCTTTTAACTGAATAAGCTCAAAGCCTTTAAATAAATAACCAGCGCCACTTTGTGCTAAAGGTTGGTTTATTAAAGGTAATTTGTTCTTTACGGAGTGAAGCATTTAAAAATAATAATTTATTGATGTTGTAATTATAGATTATAAACCCTGTTATAAAACAATTACAGTACTAACTTGTTACAAAGCACCTCTGTTTCTGTTAAAGTTATCTTTGATATAATTTCTCCATGATTGACAGTGATTCATAATGATTCATAATAAAAAGCAGTCAAAAATAATAAAAATTTCGAACGAAACAGGCATAGTAAATGGAAGACAACTTCAGAAACGCATTAATTATTATCAGTGGTGTTGTTATCGCTGCTATCTTTATTCATGGTTTATGGACCATTCGAAAACAGAAAAATCCTTATAAATTAAAAACGAATAAAAATCAGGTTAAACCATTGAGTCGTGACTTTGATGGTAAAGGTTTTGATCAGGATGGTGTTGGACAGATTAAAATTTTAAAGCAAGATAATGGCTCAGATGTAAATAGTGAAGAGTACATTGAACAGACCATCAAGGTTGAAGAGATTAGTCACCTAGAACCAGAGTTAAGTGATAATACTCATTCTGATTTTAACTTGCAAAACCAGATGCGAGA
>Ga0209081_1002490_pt1 | contig 10691 bp, 7 predicted proteins | sample GOMGulsemesocosm_4_FD_184636 | JGI IMG/M metagenome (GOLD analysis project Ga0209081, IMG submission 184636) | Methane-oxidizing microbial communities from mesocosms in the Gulf of Mexico - GOM15B Gulf of Mexico (SPAdes) (version 2) | ecosystem: Environmental > Aquatic > Marine > Cold seeps... | reverse complement strand
GTTTAGCAAAGGCAAATAGTTTACATGAGCCGTTGTTTTCACCCGCTTCATTACGAAGGCTGCCATTACTAAAAGCGCTTGGGGTGAAGTCGTATAAAGCTTCGATAATGTTCATAGTATCGCTAAATACTAAGGTCTTGAGTGCTTGGCGTAATTGTTCAACTGAGTGCATGGTAAGTCCCTATAAGTATAGATTTACGCGAAATAGCTTAGCCGCGAGAGATGAATTTTCCGGTTGAGGTGTTGACCTTCACGTTCTCGCCATTGTCGATATATTCAGGCACTTGTATTTCTAAGCCAGTACTCAAGGTAGCAGGTTTGGTACGAGAAGTTGCGGATGCACCTTTAAGACCGGGAGCCGTTTCAACAATTTGCAGACTAATGCTCGTTGGCAGCTCAATGGCGACAAGTATTTCATCTAATAAAATGCCCACTATGCCTTCCAAGCCATCACTTAAATAACAGATTTGTTCTTCAATATCATTGCTATCGACGGTGTATTGGTCGTAATTTTCAAGGTTCATGAAGGTGTAGCTATCACCGTCTTGATAACTATATTGGATTTTCACACGTTCGCAATCTAAGTCTTTTAGAAAATCATCACCCTTAAACGAATCATCACGTTTCTGCTTGGTTTTTAAGTGGTTAAACCGCACCTTGTATAAGGTGGATGCACCGCGTGATGATGGGTTGCGTACTTCAATGTTTTTCACTGAATAAGGTTCATCGCCCACTTCGACGATCATTCCGCATTTTAAATCACTGGCTTTAGGCATGGTTTATCCGATATTGCTAAGTTCATAAGTGGGCGCAATTATACGCCAACAATGCTAATGGCTTTTAATTTATAGCGGCTATTTAACGAGCCCTAGCGCTGGGCAAGCAGCTTGTCGAGTTGATTTGCAAAGGCTTGTCGGTCAGATTTATTTAACGGCGCAGGGCCTCCGGTTTGGATCCCACTGGCGCGCATGGTTTCCATGAAATCACGCATATTGAGACGATCTCTTATATTTTCTTTGGTATATAGCTCGCCGCGCGGATTCAGTGCGATGCCATCTTTTTCGATAACATCGGCGGCTAGAGGAATATCAGCGGTAATGACCAAATCACCGGCTTGCAGGCGTTTAACAATTTCATTGTCAGCTTCATCGAAACCTTGGGTGACACGTAAAAATGAAATATAGGCTGAGGGTGGTATACGAATCGCTTGGTTAGCCACTAAGGTCGTTTGAATTTTTGTACGTTCAGCGGCACGAAATAAAATATCCTTAGTGACGATGGGGCAGGCGTCGGCATCGACCCAAATGGTATTTAGTGGCATAAGTTAGTGCTCTTGAGCCGCAGCGGCAGCATTGGGTAGACGAATGCGTTCAATCATATCTTGTACGCTTTGTGGGGGTGGGGGCGTTAGGCTTGAGACGGTAAAGGCAACAAGGAAGTTTAATAACATGCCAATAACACCGATACCTTCAGGGGAAATGCCAAATAACCAATTATCTGCAATATTGGCTGCCATTGGAGGCATGAATATACCCTTGAAATAGACAATATAACCCATGGTGAAAATGAGCCCGCTTAGCATGCCAAAAATAGCTCCATACTTATTAATGCGTTTACTGAAAATGCCCATGATAAGAACGGGGAATAATGAGGCGGCAGCTAGACCAAAGGCGAAGGCAACGACCTGCGCAACAAAGGCAGGAGGATGCAAGCCAAGGTAGCCTGCGATAAGAATTGCAAAAGCAGCGGTTATACGGCTTGCGCGTAGCTCGGCTTTCTCGCTAATTTTTGGCATAAAGGTGCTTTTTAGTAAATCGTGCGAAATACTGGCTGAAATAACCAATAATAAACCTGCAGCGGTGGACAAAGCGGCAGCAACGCCACCAGCGGCAATGAGTGCGATAACCCAATTGGGTAATTGAGCTATTTCGGGATTGGCAAGCACCATGATATCCCGATCAATATAAATCTCATTAGCAAATGGAGCGCCATTTATCACATCACCATTTGATGGGTTAGTGGTTATACGCTGTCCTAACTCGCCGTGTTTGTCGGTATCAAAAGTAGGTTTTCCACTTCCTGAAAAGGCATTACCGGCAGCATATTGTAATTTGCCGTCACCATTATGATCGAACCACGCCAATAAACCAGACTTCTCCCAAGTTTGAAACCAGCTTGGCATCTCCTTGTAGAGTACGCCACTATTATCGGGTCCATTAATGCTATTAATGATGGTTAAGCGACTGAGTGAACCTACTGCTGGAGCGGTGGTGTATAGCAAGGCAATAAAGATTAGCGCCCAGCCAGCAGATTTTCTTGCGTCGGACACTTTGGGTACGGTGAAAAACCTGACTAGAACGTGTGGTAAACCGGCTGTACCCACCATAAGTGCTAAGGTAATCGCCATAACGTCAATCATCGACTTATCATTAAACGGCTCGGTATAACTGCTAAAACCTAGGTCAATTAAGGTGTTATCTAAGGCGTCGAGTAAGTATGTTGAGCTACCGACTATTTGACTGCCGAATGCGAGCTGGGGAATAGGGTTGCCAGTAAATTGTAATGCCATAAAAACAGCGGGTACAGAATAGGCAAACATAAGCACAATGTATTGTGCTACTTGGGTGTAGGTGATGCCTTTCATGCCGCCAATAACGGAATAAATAAACACAATACCCATACCGAGGTATAAGCCTTGGTCAATGGGTAGTTCTAAGAAGCGTGAAAATACAATGCCGACTCCACGCATTTGTCCTGCGACATAGGTAAAGGAGATAAAGATTAAACAGATGACGGCGATAACCCGCGCAGTTCTTGAATAATAACGTTCACTAATAAATTCAGGGACAGTGAATTTGCCAAACTTTCGTAAATAAGGAGCCAGTAACATTGCCAATAATACGTAACCACCAGTCCAACCCATTAAGTACATACCCGATTCATAACCGAGGTAGGAAATAAGCCCTGCTAATGAAATAAATGAAGCGGCAGACATCCAATCAGCGGCTGTTGCCATACCATTAACGACGGGGTGTACCCCTTTTCCAGCGATATAAAAATCACCGGTTGTTTTAGCTTTTGCCCAAATTGAAATGGCAATATAAAGGGCAAAAGTAAAGCCGACGACCCAGTAAGTTAGTATATGTAGAGGCATTTAATCGTGAACCTTATATTTTGTGTCGAGTGCATCCATTTTTTTTATGTAATAAAAGATGAGTAGCACAAAGGATATAATTGAGCCTTGTTGAGAGAACCAAAAGCCCAATTTAAACCCTGCGAACTGGATAAGGTTGAGTGGTTCAACCAGAATAATGCCAAACCCGAAGGAAACGATAAACCAAATAAGTAGTAGCTTTAAAATAATGTGGATATTTTCAGCCCAGTATTTGTCAGTATTAACACTCATGATTGTTTTCCTTTAAATGGTTTCTCTGCAACGAGAATGTGTTTAATTCTAAATTAAGGGAGGCGCTTTTGCTCAAAGAATTGAAAGCAATTTTTGCCACTATTTTTAGCCTCATACATGGCAGTATCGGCTTGTTTAAACAGTTCATCTGCGCTGAGAGTATCACCTTGGCGGAAAAAGCTAACGCCTAGACTTGCTGAAATATTGGCTTGAACACCCTCTATTTCTATAGACGTTGTTGCTGCAGCGAGTATACGCCAGAGAGTGAGTTCACAGCCATCTTGTTGGCTTAAGTCGGTTAATAATACAACAAACTCATCGCCGCCAATGCGAGCGACGGTGTCAGTATCTCGCACGACTTCATTGAGTTGATTTGCCAGCTCAATGAGTAAATGATCGCCTTGGTCATGACCAAATTTATCATTGACGGCTTTAAAACCATCTAAATCAAGATAAATTAATGCCAACGGTAGAGCGCCACGGCGTACACGGGCGATTGCTTGTTCAAGTCGGTCTTTAACGAGAGTTCGATTAGCCAGTTTGGTGAGGCTATCGTGGCTGGCAGCATACTCTAATTGCTGTTTGTGCCGTTTACTTTCGGTAATGTCTGAGAGTAGGGCAATATAATGTGTAATATCCCCAATATCATTGTATACCGCACTAGTGGCTAATTTAATGCTTAGTAACTCACCGTTTTTCCGCTTATTATCAATCTCTCCTCGCCATTTTTTTTCTGCATAGATCGATTTCCAGGCTTGCTGGTTGTTTGTAAAGAAAAAATGGCGGACGTGTTGATGAAGAGATTCCTCATGACTGTAACCGGAAATATCACAATAGGCTTGGTTAACATTAATAATGATGCCTTGAGGGTCGGTGATGACAATACCTTCTAACGCATGGGTGAATACCGAGGCTGATAGCTGTGCATTGGCTAATGATTGTAGTCGTTCAAGCTCTAATTTGGTGACACGTTGAGCGACATTAAGGCGCGCCTTAAGCTCGGTGCTATTAAAGGGTTTACTGACAAAATCATTGGCGCCTGACTCAAGCCCAGTAGCAATATCTTCAGCTTGGTTTCGAGCGGTTAATAAAATGATATAGGGTTGGCTACCCCTTTTTTGTTGGCGTATGCGCTGGCTTAGTTGTAAGCCATCGAGCTTAGGCATTTCCCAGTCTAGTAGTAAAATATTTGGAGGGTCATCTTGTTGAAGAATATCCCATGCTGCCTCGCCGTCTTCCGCTAGGCAAGCTTGGAAGCCCCATTCGTTCACTATGGCCTGAAGAAGGTTGCGAATAGTTAAGTCATCATCAGCAATGAGAATTTTCATTTGGGGTTTTCTAATAATGTGGATTGTAACTGCTTAAAAGCAGCTGTTAGCTCGCTTAAATCTTGAGCTAGAGTCTCTAGTTTACCTTCTCTAGATGCTATTTCTATATGCTTTGCAATTTGAGCAAGCACGTTGGCACCGATGCTTGAGGCGGAGCCTTTAATTTTATGTGCCAGTGCTGCGACATTGTTTGCATCACTTTGCTCTAATGCGCTTGTGAGTTGCTCTAAGTGGCTAGGTACTTCACTAATAAACGCATCAATGATGGATTGAATTTGCGCTTCATTGCTGAGTAGTTGTTGCAAAACAGAAGGGTCAAAGATTTGTTCTTCGGGTTTTGCTAACTGCATTTTTTTGGATGCCGCTAAGGCTTGCTGATCTTCATCAATATAGTCAGAACTATCTTGCTTATTGCTGCTTTGTTGGGTAAGCCAAGTATTCAACATTTCATGCAAAATAGTGGGGTTGACTGGCTTGGCGATAAAGTCATTCATGCCTGCTGACTGGCAGCGAGCTTTATCATCGGCCATGACATTGGCAGTCATGGCGATGACGGGTATATCATGTTGCTGTACGTTAGAATTTATGTCTCGAATCAGACGAGTTGCCTGAAAACCATCCATAATGGGCATTTGGCAGTCCATAAAAACTAAGTCGTAGTGCTGTTTGGTTAGGCTTGCAATGGCTTCTTCCCCATTTGCTGCAATAGACACGGTGATGCCAAATTCTTCTAACATACCTTTTGCGACCAATTGATTAGTTAAATTATCTTCTACTACAAGCACATGGGCGTCAAATAAACTAAGTTCACGAGCGGTATGGCAAGTGATTAGACGAGTGTCTTCTCCTTGTCCGGTGATTTGTAGTAGGGCATGGTATAAATCAGATTGGTTTACTGGTTTTGTTAAAAAGCCATTAACGCCGATTTGTTGCATTTTCTTTGCGTCACCTCTAAGAGCTTGAGATGTGAGTAAAATGATTCTGGTCTTAGCGATGCTTTCGTGTTGGCGAATGAGTTGTGCTAACTTAGCCCCATCCATTGAGGGCATTTGCATATCGATAATAGCAATAGAAAAAGGTTGCTCTTGTGCTGCTGCATCGATGAGTTTTTGTAGGGCGTCCTCACCATTTTCTGTTTGTTCATACGATAGCCCCCAGTAGTTAAACAGTTCACTGAGCAGTTTGCGGTTTGTATAGTTATCGTCAACAACTAGGATGGATTGTTCGTTTAGGTTGATAGCGGGTGCCAGAGGAGCAACTTGTTTGCTTTGTTCTATGGTTAGGGCGAAGCTGAATGTAGCCCCTTCGTTTATGCTACTTTCAACATGAATTTCCCCGCCCATTAACTCGACTAACTGTTTGGATATGGTTAAGCCTAAGCCTGTACCACCGTACTTCCGTGTAGTAGAACCATCTGCTTGGGTAAAGCGTTCAAACAGTCCCTGCTGTTGGTCAGACGTTAAACCAATGCCTGTATCAATCACTTCAACAAGTAAGTGGTATTGGCCATTTTTATTATCGATAACGTTAACATTAACGGATACTTCGCCGTCAGGGGTGAACTTTATAGCATTGCCAATAAGGTTAACTAATATTTGACGGATTCGTCCCGGGTCACCTTTGTACCAATAAGAGTCTATCGGGTTGGCAGGGCAAATTAGCTCGATACCTTTTTCTTCAGCTCTAAATGCCATTGAGCTACCAATATCTGATATGAGTGTGGCCAGGTTGAAATCTATTAGCTCTAACTCTAGTTTTCCTGCTTCTATTTTAGAGAAATCTAGAATGTCGTTGATGATAGTTAGCAAGCCGTTAGCACTGCTATTAACAATTTTACATCGTTGATATTGTTCTTGATTTAAGCCACTGTTGAGTAATAAATTATTCATACCGATGACTCCGTTAAGCGGTGTGCGAATTTCATGACTCATGTTGGCCAAAAATTCACTTTTAGCAATATTGGCAGTCTCAGCTTCGTTAGCAGCTTGAATGAGCTCTGTCTCAACTTGTTTGATATGACTAATATCGGTACGAATGGCAATATAGCTGGTTAGCTCACCATTAGCATTTTTAATAGGAACAACCGTCGTATCGACCCAATATAAAGTGCCTTCCTTATTTTGATTACAAATTTCATTATGCCATACGTGGCCAGCTGAGATAGTGACAAACATTTGTGTGAAAAAAGCGGCAGGGTGGTAAGCCGAATTTAATATTCGGTGATTACTACCAATCAGCTCGCTTTGTGTAAAACCACTGATGTCACAGAAACGCTTGTTTACGTAGGTGATCGTCCCAGCGAGGTCAGTTATTGCAACAATGGCATGTTGATCAAAAGCAAATTTTTGTTCAGATAGTTCGTTAAGCGTCTTCTGAATCTGCTTATTATTATCATGTATTGTCGTTATATATTCTTCACGTACTTTAATCATATGATTAAAAGTTTCCGCTAGCTCACCAATTTCATCGTTATTCTCAATATCAACTTGTTGCCGCGATTTCCCCTGCGCTACGGCATGAGTGACTTGTGATAGTTTTATAATCGGTTTTACAATGCGCTTTGATTGTAACAAACCGGCAATACCAGCAAAAATAGTCAGTAGAGTACCGAAAAAGAATGTCATTTTTTGTATTTGGTTAGAGGCGGCTAAGGCCTCTTTTTGAGTTATTTCACTCATTAATAACCAGTTGATATTGGCTATTTTAATCGTTGTTTGATAACCATATACAGGGCTTCCTTCTGGGCCAGTATATGGTTCTAGAGAGTAGTCTCCTGAAGTTTTTGCTATGGCTGTAGGGGGAGATAATCTTTTTACAAGGATTTGCTTTCTGTTATGAATTGGGCTGAGTAATAGGCCTGTCGTATCAATAATATAATGTTTTTGAGATGTTTGAGATGTTTGAGATGTTTGAGATGTTTGAGATGTTGTAATTTGTTGGTAAAGCTTATCGAGTTTAATTTGTATGGCTAAAACGCCTACCTTTTCGCCGAATTCATCTAATAATGGGGCGGTTAAGAAACCGGTTAGCATGTTTTTGCTGGGAGCGTAGCGCTCAATACCAGAAAATAACGAGCGGCCGGTATTAAGTGTTTCTCGTACAGAATGAGAGAATAAGGTGTTTGAGTTATCCCCGATGAGTAAGTTACTACCGAGATCTTCTTCTTGGGCAACGGTGAAAAGAATGTTGCCATGAAGGTCGATTAAAAACACGTCGTATATATAGGTATATTTACGAGTCAAATTGAGTAAGCTACTTTCATGAAAAGACTTTCGATAAGTCCAATCAAAGCTTTGAATGTAGCTTTTTGGTGATGAATGGCTGTCGCTTAGACCGCTTGATAAGCTTTGTAAAAAAGCGGTGTTACGAGGGTCTTGAGCTTGATAATCAAGGTCTTTAAAACGAAAATCAAACCAATTTATGACGAAAGATGCTTTTGCTTCGGCAGTTTGTGCCAGTAGTGTTGCGGCATTTTTTTTAAGGGTGTTTTTTATTTGTGGCTGATTAATAGCAACGAGTAGAAGCATGGGTAACACTGATAAGCCAACAAACCAGAAGAAAAGTCTTTTTTGTAATGAGGTTTTGGGTTTGAATACTAGCATTCTATTCTCTATTTAGCATCGAAACGGGTATCGGCAAAGTTATCAATATCAATGGCTTCTAGCATTATTTTCCCCTCTACTGCGAGTTCCATAATGACTTTTAACCCAGCTTTATCGATGTTTAAGTGTTTATAGTTGATGACATTCAATTCGGGGTCTAAGCTGGCGATAATGGCTTTTTCACTGTGCTCAGGAATATGTTTACGTACGATGCTTATTATTTTTTTTAAAGCATCTCCGCCCTCTTGCCTTGCCTGCTCAATATCTTCACCTGCTTGGCGAATATAGTGCATAACCTCTTTAATAGCTTCAAACTTATATCTAATGGCTTGATCGTGAGCGACAGCGATACATTCAACATGACCATTGGGCCATGGTAGAACATTTTTTGAATACCATGCGACGTAACCTGAATGTTGGGTTTCAACGATATCAGCCCAAGGTAGAGATTGCTCGAATGCGGCTAGTTCAGCGCGGTTACTTTTTGATTTTATAAAGGCAGGAGCTTTCGGAGGGGCAACCGTAATAGCGAGTACTTCGGCAGGGTCATTAGTTGAAGTGCTCATGCTAACGCCGTGTTTTTTTAAATAGTGGTAAAGCACAACACTGTGGGTAGACATGGTATGTGGCACACCAATTTGTACTGCTTGTCCAGTCGATTGAAAATGCTGCTTTAGTATATTAGCTACGGCTGGTGTGGGTAACCTATCTTTGCGTGACCGAGGTAGTTTTACTTGCTGGTTAAACAGGTCATTTATGGCTAAAGCATTTCCATCTCGGTGCATTAAGCCCACCCAACGAAAATTGGGTTTTTCAACATACATATCCATCGCTAAGGGGCTCATAACAAATGCCATATCGGCACCACCTGATTGAAAGTAAGCACGCAAAAGGTCCCAACTACCCATTTTCTCTATTTTAAAATCGGCATGAACCATTTTGCCTTGGTAGCGCTCATAGGCAACAAGGGCCGCGTAGTGGTCGGCGAGAGGAATATAGAGTGCATGAACACTCTGTTTTGTGTTTGCGCTTGTGAAATTGCTAATGATTGCAAGCAGTAAAGCAATCATTAATTTATTACGCAAATGACATGGTTGTTGAGTCGACATGATGTTGCATCCAAATTATTATTCTTATCCGGCGGCATGAGTACCGGGGGTCCATTTCCCTTGACTACTTATATTGCGTGATAAAATAAGTCGAAGCGGCTTAATTTATCAATAACTTAAAGGTTAGCAGAAAATAATAATCTTGCTAATTAACTAACATGAGCCAACAAACGCTACTGATGACAACGGTTCCTATGAGGTTAAGAATGAGTCCCTCTCTTGCCATTTGCTGGCTAAGTACATGCCCACTGCTAAAGACGATAGTATTTGGCGCAGTGGCGACGGGTAGCATAAAAGCGCAACTGGCGCTGAAGGTGGCGGGTAGCATTAACCATAGTGGGTCAATATTTGAATTGAGTGCCGTGGCCGCTAAAATAGGCATGAGCATGGCGGTTGTTGCGGTATTGCTGGTGGCTTCGGTCATAAAGGTTACCGTAAAGGCAATGATTGCCATCATCGCGATAATACTTAAAGAGGTGACTGCGGATAACTGCTCTCCTAAGGTGGTGCTTAGCCCCGAAACAACAAAGGCTTTTGCCAAGCAAATACCACCGCTGAACAGTAATAAAATACCCCATGGGATTTGTTGGGCAGTTTGCCAGTCGAGTAATTTTTGTTGTCGACCGTTGGGAATAACAAAAAGAGCCACAACGGCGAGTAGTGCAACGGAAGCATCATTTGCTTGTGGTAGGTTAAGCCAGCCACTCCAGCCTCCAAAGGGTTCTCGTCGAGTAATCCATAGCAAGGCTGTTATCAAAAACACAATCATAACTCGACGCTCGTGAGTGCTCCATTTACCCACTTTTGGTAGGCTGACTTCACCTTGTGCGGATAAGTGGCGGCTAAGCCAAAGCCAGCAAACGGGCAATAAGAAAAAAACCACGGGTAATGCCCATATCATCCATTGCCCAAAGCTAATTTGTAACCCCGTGTTTTCTTCATAAACTTGCATGAAAATAAGATTGGGTGGTGTGCCAATCGGTGTGCTCATGCCACCGATACTGGCTGCGTACGCAAGCCCTAGTAATAAAGGTAAGCTGAGTTTTTTATTGTCGGCACTGTCAATAACGGCAAGCGCCACAGGTAGTAACATAAGTGTGGCGGCAGTATTTGAAATCCACATGCTGAGAGTTGCAGCAGCCACCATAAAGCCTAAGACAAGACGTTTGGGGTTATCATTACCAAACCAATGCACCATATTAAGGGCAAGGCGGCGGTGAGCGCCACAATGAGCGATAGCGGTAGA
>Ga0209081_1002486_pt1 | contig 10696 bp, 11 predicted proteins | sample GOMGulsemesocosm_4_FD_184636 | JGI IMG/M metagenome (GOLD analysis project Ga0209081, IMG submission 184636) | Methane-oxidizing microbial communities from mesocosms in the Gulf of Mexico - GOM15B Gulf of Mexico (SPAdes) (version 2) | ecosystem: Environmental > Aquatic > Marine > Cold seeps... | reverse complement strand
CTCTCTGACTAAAGAAATAGCATCAAGTTTAAATTCTTTTGAATATTTTTTACGTTTTGTCATTTGTATTCTCCAATTAAGGTTATTATGTCTTAACTGGGGTAGTCGAATCCATTAAACCACGTCAGCTTTTTGCTTTTACTTTTTGACTTCTTTTACCCCCTCGCCACCTTGCCCCCTGTAGGAGAGGATTTATCCTCGAGCTCTTTTTGAGCTAAAATTCTTTTTTAACTAAAGCCGTTTTGCTAATACAAACACCTAAAATCGCGGTTAAAACCGCTTCTACGCGCTCGTCGATATTTTTGGGGAAATATAAGTTTATTTTGAGGGAAATTTCATTGGTGCTGCTTTGAATGTTAAGTACAATAACAGCATTTCTTCCTGACACTTAACTCCTATGCTTTTCAAGCTAGTTGTCGCCTACGTTATATCTACTACCATATATTCGAATCAAAAGCCGAAAACAATAGAACCCAGCCCATGTTTGGTATTACTCTTCAGGTGCGAACCAACGAAGAGAGGTAAAAGCATGAACTGAGAAGACAAATTAATATCATTATATTTGATAATCTGCAATGAATATCAAGATATAATTCATCACTGTATTAGTAGTATAATGATTATAAATCGGTTTAAACTTATTTTGTTTTATAAAAAAATACAAATGATTAGTAAATCATGATTAAATAGTGTCAACTTTCTCTTTGCTTAATTATTTAGCCAAACGTTAATAATATGTTTAATTTTTTACCTGCACCACTTATTTTTTTTCTATCTTTTAGTTTTTATGTCATAAATACTATTTTTTGGCTAATCCCTATTTTAATATTTTCTTTACTTAAAGCTTTGGTACCGTTCAGTTTTTCACAGAAAATTTTTAGTTATTTATTAGATTTAATGGCGAGTAATTGGGTTGTAATAAACACTTTTAATCAAAAGCTTTTTACTAAAATAGAATTACAAATAACTGGTTTAGATGAGCTAAATATCAAAGATTGGTATTTGGTCTTAGCAAACCACCAAAGTTGGGTGGATATTGTAGTACTGCAACGGGCATTGCATGGTAAAATTCCTTTTTTAAAGTTCTTTTTGAAGAAAGAATTGCTTTATGTGCCTATTTTAGGATTAGCTTGGTGGGCATTAGATTTTCCTTTTATGCAGCGTTATACTCAATCGTTTTTAAAGAAAAATCCTCATTTGCGAGGTAAAGATTTAGAAACTACCCGTAAAGCATGTGCTAAATTTAAGTACAAACCTGTGAGTGTTATGAGCTTTATTGAAGGCACTCGCTTTACCCAAGAAAAACATGATAAACAAAAATCGCCTTTTAACTACTTGCTTAAGCCGAAGGCTGGTGGAGTTGCTTTTGTACTTGATGCTATGGGAGAGCATTTAACAACATTGGTTGATGTTACTATTTATTACCCAGAAGGCATACCAACTTTTAGTGACTTTTTAAGTGGTCGAATTAAAAAGGTTAATATTGAAATACATACTCGAAAAATTGATAGCGAGTTTACTGGTGATTATATGAATGATCGTAGCCATAAAATAGCTTTTCAGAAGTGGTTAACACAGTTTTGGCATGAAAAAGATATTCGATTTGAAAATATGAGGCAAGACTCAACTAAGCATATAGATAAATAAGGATCTTGCATGAATGAATTAGTTACTACTTGGTTATTAGAAGCAGGTGTTGATAGTAAATATTTTGAATTGACAACAATGGCAATTGGTTTGCTTGTTATTTTAATCATTTCAGGAGTAATTTTTTACTTTGTCAAACACCAAGTTATTAAGCTAGTTCATAAATTGATTGTTAAGACAAAAAACACTTGGGATGATGCTTTAATTGAGCATAAAGTGCTAACAAATTTAACATTATTACTGCCTTTTTTATCCGTACTATTTTTGACTCCGATAATCTTCCCAAGTGAATTCTTAGTTTCACAGCTGTTAATTTTGTTAGCAAAAATACTTTTAACTTTTCAAGTGGCTCGCACTATTAGTGCAGTGCTTAATGTTAGTAAAAGCCTTTACCATGAAACAGCAAAACAAAAATACTTACCTTTGAATGCTATTATTCAAGTAATAAAATTATCGGTTTATTTAGTCTCAGCAATTATTATTGTTTCATTAATCCTTGATCGCTCGCCGATTTATTTACTCAGTGGTTTGGGAGCATTAACGGCAGTTTTAATTTTGGTTTTTCAAGATACCATAAAAGGTTTAGTGGCAAGTATTCAAATATCAGCTAATAAAATGGTTGTAGCCGGTGATTGGATTGAGTTGCCGAAATATGGCGCTGATGGTGATGTTATCGAAATAGGGTTAAATAGTGTAAAAGTTGAAAATTTTGATAAAACTATCACCACAGTACCTACTTATGCATTAATCAGCGGCTCATTTAAAAACTGGCGTAATATGTATCACACGGGTGCTAGACGAATTAAACGGACGTTAATTATCGATATTGGTAGTATTGATTTTTATAGTTTAGATAAGGTCGATTTTTTATCAAATACCAGCCTCTTAAAAAGTTACTTATCCGATAAAAAGCAACAGCTTGAGGTTGATAATAAAGAGTTAAATACTGATGGTCACTTGCATAACATTGATACTCGCCAATTAACCAATATCGGGACTTTTCGTGCCTATATAGAAATGTACTTGCATCAAAATCCACACGTTCGTAATGACTTAACTTGCATGGTAAGACAATTACCAGCAACCGCGAGTGGTTTGCCACTAGAGCTATATTGTTTTGCTAATACTACTGACTGGACTAAATACGAAGCTATTCAGGCCGATATTTTTGATCATCTTTTTGCTATTGCACCACAATTTGATTTACGTATATTTCAACATCCGACGGGGTTTGATTGGCAGAAGTAGAGATATTTATCGCTGTCTAATAACACCTTCTTGCATGGTTGAGGCAACTAAGTCGCCTTGGCGGTTATAAATTTTACCACGTACCAACCCTCTACCATTGCTAGCTGATGGGCTATCCATGGCGTATAACAACCAATCATCAAAGCTAAATGGACGATGAAACCACATAGAATGGTCAATGGTGGCTATTTGAAAGTTTGGCTGCCAATGACTTACCCCATGTGGCATTAACGAAGTCGGTAAAAAGTGAAAGTCTGATGCGTAAGCAAGCATACAGTTATGAATGTGTAAATTGTCAGGCAATTTACCATTTGTTTTTAGCCACATTTGGTAATTAGACGTCGATTTTTCTGGTTTGAACCAGTTATATTGTTGAATCGGCCGAGTTTCAATAGGCTTTTCAGCTAAAAATTTTTCACGTATTGATTCAGATAGTTCAGCTTGATGTTCTATCATAAAGTCACGAAATGAAGGTATTCCATCAGGAGTAGGGGTTTCTGGCATAGTATCTTGGTGATTAAAGCCGATTTCATGTTGCTGAAAAGAAGCGGTCATATAAAAGATAGCTTTACCATTTTGCACTGCTTGTACTCTTCGCGTACTGAAACTCGCACCATTACGAATTTCTTCTACTTCATACACAACAGGCTTAGATGCATCGCCAGCACGTAAAAAATAAGAATGTAGTGAATGTACAAAGCGATCAGCACTAACAGTTTCTTGTGCAGCTGATAATGCCTGCCCTAAAACTTGACCGCCGAATAAAGCACGGAAGCCTAAATCTTGGCTTTGCCCTCGGTAAATACCTTGCTCAATCACTTCTAATTTTAGCAAAGCTAACAATTCATCTAAAACAATACTCATAATTTAACACTCAATTTATTGGTAGTCTGTATATGCATTTCAATAACTATACTTTTTAATCAGATATTATCGTCAATAATAACAGTTTTTTAGGTATTATAAGTGTTGAGGTATAAAAAAAATTGAGATATCTTATAAAGGTACTTGCTTTAATTTTAAGCTTGGTACCTAGCATTTTAGGACTAAATAGCATACAGCATACAAATTTAAACTTTAGAGGTTCAGATGCAAGCATTAGCGGAAAGAGAAATTCTCCTTGAGCGACGACAGCAAGATATAGTACCTGGAACATTATGGGTTGGCTTATCTCTAGCACAAAAATTTGCAGTTAGTAGCCTAACTCAGTTTGGTTATGATTTGTGTTATATTCGAAAGAGTCACTCGGGTAGCTTAGCAATATTATTATGTAATGATAGTTCTGCTACTATTTCTAGTGAAGGTGAAATCGATACCTCGCCAGGTATTACTATTAGGCGTTAATCTCTTTAGACTATTCTTTATCTTCTTCGAGTAAAACATCTCGAAGGTGATGGTTATAATTATACCTGAGCTATCTACATAGACATATTATGCTTTTTTTTGCTAGTTAATATTTATCTCCTCCCTTTAATTATTACTGATAACTTTCACTACAGATTAATTATTCTGATTGTTCAATGCGTTAAACGCACTAAAGTTAACTAAAGTTAGATCACATGCTGACACAAAAAAACAATTAAAATTCTTTAGCTCTTTAATGAACAATATTTATTATGATTATTAACTAGAATGTTGTTTTTTTGTTTACAATTTCAAATCATGCATTTATAATGCGCTTGAGCTACTAAAGCTCGACAAGGGCAAATCTAGTGAAAGCTAGAGACGCAAAGTTACCGATCTAATGGGAAACCTATGACAGCGGAACTGCCAAATTTAGATGTAGTGGGGGCTCTTCTATTTTTACAGCTTTCTGTCTGTTTCCTCGGTATACTTTGCGTGGCTCCCTTGCCTTTTTGTTAAGTTTATTTTGAAACTCTATTATTTTTATAGCAATATAACTAAATATTTGATTATTTATACTGGTTAACTTCACCAACGACCGCATTATTAATTAGTCCGTACGAAAGATTTAAAACCCTTAACCTTACCCACAGATGTATAGCTTTAGATAGTCATTGCTTTTAGTGTTTAAAAAACACACAACAGCATGCTGTTTTAATGTTCCTTTCTTTGTTCAGAGCGCGAACAGGATAATATCCGTCCTGCCTTTTCTAATAAGATACACCCTGTACCACCTGTACTGTCTAATTAGTAGCATCCTTACCACGTGTTTCCGCTACATGGTTATGTAGATAGTGCTGGATATTAATGTAGGCGGGGCTTTAATCGCGCTTTTAATAGTAGAGCCTAATAGCTAGTTCCAGTTATTATTCCACCACATGCCGTTCTGTTAAATATTTCATTTCAATTTCAATTATTAATCAATCTGATTGATATAAGATAAGGATGTAGAAAAATAATTTAAATTTTGTAGATATTTGTAGTGAGATACTGGAGAATATGAATTTGAAATAATAATAAGAGCTAATAAATGCCATAACGCAAAGAGGTGAACCGGTGAAATATCACGATTCGATAAAACAAGCCGATAAAACCATGATATTGGCAGTTAAACAACTGAAGCAGTGGAGCCTAGCTGTTAATCCCATTAATTATTCGGTTGGCTATGAATATTGTAAAAATAATAACCCGATACTTATTGCTAGCATTAAACGTTTATTATTATCAGGCAAGCCTTTAGATGGCTTCTTTATGGAGCAACTTTATAAAGATCACTTTCTTGAGCAAAGTAAATTTCGGCATGAAATTATTTCTGACTTATCCCAACTATTTGAACAGGTTCAACAGAACTGTCAACAATCAACTTTAGGTGCCCAAGGACTCATTCAACAGTTAGATGAGAATATTCCAGCGCTGATGTCTCACAACAGAGAAAAAGTTAAATCGGCTATTGCTCAGTTACATCACGCTTCAACGTCTTTTAAAAAGCAGCAACAGCAATTAATAGATCAATTGCAACAATCACAACAACAGACCCAGGCACTAGAGTATGAACTAGAAGAAGTTCGTCAAGAAATGTATTTAGATCCTGTGACGGGTTTATATAATCGAAAAGCAATGACCAAACATGTAGATACTTGGTTAACTGAAGATGCGAACAGGTCTGTTGCCGCTATTGTTGTTAGTGTTGATCATTTTGCTAAATTTAGTGAAAAATTTGGTGGTTTAATTGGTGATGTGATTTTATCTAAAATAGCTAAAAAAGTGGCTAGTTATGTGGATGATAGTGGCTTGCCTGTACGTTCGGCTAATGATGAATTTATTGTGTTATTACCTGATGTTGATGGTGGTATTGCAACTGAGATAGCTGAGAAAATAAAACAGGGAGTAGAAAAGTTACGCTTTGTTAGTGTGCAATCAGGTACTCGGTTACCTAAAATGAGCGTTTCATTAGGAGTGGGTGAAATGAAAAGAAAGGAAGAGTTGAGTCAATTTATTAATCGCAGCCGTAAAGCCATTACCAATAAAAAATAACATAGCTATGCACTTGACTCAGGTTAGACACTTCTTGATAATCACCTTTAAAAAATACTGGATCTTCGATTAAAACACCTCGAAGATTACGGTTGTAATTAATATATGAGCTATCTACATTGGCATAAAAAATATTACTTATCGAGTAATCTCGCTAATAGTTCAATATTATTTTCAGAAAAAACTTGAATGCCCGCTTTTATTAATAATTGACAAGTAACGCCTTGACCCACAATTTTCTTCTGAGTAAAAGAGCCATCATAAATGAGTGTGCTACCACAAGATGGACTAGATTCTTTCAATAATGCAAAACGGATATGGTGTTTTTGACATAAAGCTAGACTTTGTTGAGCACCGTTATTAAATTGCTCGGTAACATTAACACCTGCTTGCGTGAATACTTTACCAAGGGTGAGGTTTTGTTCTGCAGGCTCTCTAGGAACAGACAAACCCCCTGCAACCTCTGGACAAATCAGTATTAAACGTCCCTGCTTTTGCCAAAGAGAAAGCAAAGGTTGCTTTAAGCGTTTTTGTTTACCATTATACCGAACTCTATCGCCTAAAAAGCACTGGCTAATTAATATTTTATCAAACATTAGAGCTAATACTTATGCCTGTTGATAATAATTTATAAAGTACTGATATTGATGTTTTGCTCGCTATATCATGAGCACTGATCCAACAAGACTGACTGTAACAATCAAAGTTGAGTATAAATTCACTTCTTTGCCATAAAAAGCGTAGGCTTTCCCTATCAGCACCCACTATTTTTTCTTTTATTTGGTGCTGAGAAACAGTAGATAGTATTAATTGACTGAGTTCTTTTATATCCTCTTGAAACCAATTTTGCTGAAAAATAATGCTAACTTGTTGATCAATAATATAGATTGATTGTATTGAAAAGTGTGTCATGAGTTTATTAAATATAAAAAATAGTTGAATAATATTTGATACTAATCACTATAATAAGTCAAAAAAATAACGACATCATAAATTATTTTACTTATACTAACTGAAGTCAATTAAATAAATTAGTTCTACTATATAATTTTGGTACAAAAAGAGAGAGACAATTATTATGAAAAAACTTACTATTGCCGTTGTTGCAACCGTAATGATGACTGGTTCTGCTTTTGCAGGAGACATTCAAGCAGGTAAAGCAAAATCTATGATGTGTAGTGCATGTCATGGTACAGCGGGTATTTCGGCTGTTCCTACTTATCCTAACTTAGCAGGTCAAAAAGAGGCTTATTTGGCTAAGCAACTTAAAGATTTTAAATCAGGCAAACGTAACGATCCTACTATGAAAGGCATGGTTGCGGCATTAAATGTTACGGATATGGCTAATTTAGCAGCCTATTATTCTAGCTTAAAATAATTTGTTTAGGCTAAGGTTTTCCTTAGCTTTACGATAACCAATAGGTTATCTTTAAAAAGCGCCTGTTGGCGTTTTTTTGATCTTGAGTCAATAAAAATTATTAATTGTTCTCTTTGATTAAAGATAAAAATGCTTGGCCATAACGGGATAACTTAACATCACCAATACCACTAATCGATAGCATTTGCTGAGTTGTTTGTGGTTGTACACGCGCTAGTTCTGACAATGTATTATCATTAAAGACAATAAATGGTGCTATATCTTCACTGTCAGCAATACTTTTACGCAATTCACGTAATTTTGCGAATAAATTCCTATCATAAGTTTTTTGCTGACTTTTATGTTGCCAATAGCTAGCTTTTTGCAGGCGAGGGCTTGCTAGCATCAGCGGCTCAAATGCCTTTAGAACGGCTCCTGAAGCTTGTGTTAAGCATAATTTAGACTCTTGTTCTATATCCTGTTGTAAGTAGCCTAAATGTATTAATTGCGCAATTAATGCAAACCAATAGCCTGGTGACTTTCCTTGTCCAATAGCAAATGTAGATACTTTGTTATGCTCAAGACTTTTTACTTTTTCTGTTTGTTCTCCGCGCAGCACGTCAATGACATGATTAATGTCTCCTTGTTCTTTAATACGAAACACACAAGAAAGTACTTTTTGTGCGGGGATGGTCGCATCAAACTGACTAGGCGGATCTAGACAAATATCACAATTTCCACAACTTTGATCGGTATATTCAGCAAAATAATTAAGGACGACTTGTCGACGACAAGTTTGTGCCTCAACAAAGGCATTCATAGCAGCAAAGCGCTGTAATTCAACGTTAACTCTTGCGTGGTTATCACCTTCACTGATACGCTTTTTAATACGAGAAATATCTTTTTCTGCAACTAAAAATAATGCCTCTGCGGGTAGGCCATCACGACCAGCACGGCCAATTTCTTGATAATAAGACTCTAAAGTACGTGGCGGCTCAAAATGTATAACATAACGAACATTTGGCTTATTGATCCCTAAACCAAACGCTACAGTAGCGATAACTATTTGAATATTATCTTTAGTAAATCCATCTTGTACAATAGCGCGAATTTCATTTTCTAACCCTGCATGATAAGCCGCACAGTTAATGCCACAAGCGGCTAAATATTTAGCCAGTTTTTCTACTTGCCAACGACTATTACAATAAATAATTCCACTTTCTTCTCCCTGCTTACGAATATAGCCTAAAACTTGTTTTTCACCATCATATTTTTGTGCCAAAGTAAAACGTATGTTTGGTCTGTCAAAGCTATCTAATTGAATGTAAGGGTTATTTAATGCTAGCTGTGTTAAAATATCTTTTCGAGTTGTTACATCAGCAGTAGCGGTTAGTGCCATAACGGGCACGTTCGGAAAGTATTGTTTTAAACATTTTAGTTGCGTGTAAGCAGGACGAAAATCGTGTCCCCATTGAGAAATACAATGCGCTTCATCAATGGCGAACATACTTAATGGAAGATCATTTAAGCCTTGTAAAAAATAGCGGTTAGTTAATCGCTCTGGCGCCACATAAAGTAATTTTATTTCACCGCGTGAAAGCTTTGCAAAAATATCATTAATAGTTTGTTGATCTAAAGAAGAATTTATAAAAGCAGCGGAGATCCCTTGATGAGTTAAACTGTCAACTTGATCTTTCATTAGTGCAATTAATGGCGATATAACAATAGTAATGCCTGGTAATAAAATTGCGGGCAATTGATAACATAAAGATTTACCACCACCAGTAGGCATTAATACTAATGAATCTCGACCTTGCATTAGGTTATCTATAATTTCGGCTTGTCCAGGGCGAAAACTGTCATAGCCAAAATAATGCTTTAGAGTATCAAGCAAAAGGGCGGTATTTTTTTCAGCGATAGAAGGGGTAATATTCGTATTCAACAAAATTTTCTTCGAAGAGATCTCATAATAATTATTTTACCCTAGAGTGACTAACGAGTGATCATTATTTTATAAAAAATTATTTAATAAGTGTTAATATAAATAAAAAGTACATTAAATTAAAGATAGATATTTATGCAAAATGAAGAAGTCGCAAAACATTTAATGGATTATTGGAACACGAGCATGCCATTTAATCAGCTACTCGGTCTGAAAATAACTAGGTTTAGTGCCGAACAGTCTGAGATACGCTTTGTGTGGCAAGATAAATTAATAGGTAATCCCATGCAAAAAATTCTGCATGGTGGAGTAACTGCTTCAGCGCTAGATTTAGCTGGAGGTACTGTAGCTGCCGCAAATATTATTAAACAATTATCTGATATTACCCCACAAAATATTCAGAAAAGTATCAGTAAATTAGGCACAATAGATTTGCGCACTGATTTCTTACGGCCTGGTCGTGGAGACGAGTTTATTGTTACTGCGCATATTATTCGTAGTGGTAGTAAAGTCGCGGTTGCTCGAATGGAAATGCATAATGAAAAAGGTGATCATATCGCCTTCGGCACAGGTACTTATATGGTGGGGTAATATTGCAACGCTATAAAGGTCGCTTTATTGCCTTTATACCCAAGCCACCTCAAGATGCAGGATTCAGCTAGAATTAGAAACGTTTTTAGGCAAGGCATTGATTGACAATAATAGTTGTTCTATTGTCGAAATCAATAACGCAGCATAAAACGTTTCTAAACTAGCCCTACGGGGATGTTTGAGCAAATCATGCTCTTCGTTGCGTATGTAATTAAGGACGCCACACGGATGTGGCTTATTAGAGAATGCAGGAGCATATTCTCCTGAACAACCATTAATAAAATACGCGCCTTGATCATGAATCGCTCAAACATCCTGAAACTCGCATCTTGAAGTGGTTTGGGTATATAAGATAGAAAAAACTGCCATGGAAGCTAATTTGTTTCAGTTAAGAGTTATTCATTATGCATCAAGTTATTACTGTGCAAAATCCACAATTATGCACCGTTACGTTATTGGGAAATTTAGTCGCA
>Ga0209081_1002485_pt1 | contig 10698 bp, 9 predicted proteins | sample GOMGulsemesocosm_4_FD_184636 | JGI IMG/M metagenome (GOLD analysis project Ga0209081, IMG submission 184636) | Methane-oxidizing microbial communities from mesocosms in the Gulf of Mexico - GOM15B Gulf of Mexico (SPAdes) (version 2) | ecosystem: Environmental > Aquatic > Marine > Cold seeps... | reverse complement strand
ATTTTGGAATTGACGCTTCAATCGCTTCACGCACACCTGCGTTCTGAGCATTAAATACGATACTCGCTTGCTGGTCTTTATCAACGTTAACTTGGATAGAAATAGGCCCTAAACCTTGTGGATTTAAGCGCAGTTCCGCAGAAGGAATTGATTTTGTATGCATCCAAATAATGCGCTCATTAAATTCTTGTTTCCACTCTGGATGATTAAATGGCTTAGTCATCGGCGGTAATTCTTGCTTAGTGACGCTGCTTTCTACTTGGCGATTTAAAGCCATTAAATCAGCTGTAGAAAATTTATTATTAGCTTGTTCATTGCCTGATTGGGTAGTAGACAAGGCTAAATCAAACGCTTTCTCTGTTCCTTTGGCACTAGCAAGTGCAGCGAAATCATTACTATTATTGATTAATTTTTCACGTTTTAATAACTGGCTGAGATTAATTTCAGGCGGAACATCGTCTTCAACACTTTGCTCAGCTGATAATGTTGTTTGCGTATAGGATTTATCTTGTACTGTGGTTTTTTCTTGTTTTAAAAATTGTGGTATCGCGGTTTGTGCTATCGCTTGGCCATCCGTTTCGGTCATAACTTGCGCTTGCTGCATCACAACATTGATTGCTACAGGTTCTGAGTCTACTATGATTTCCTGCTCTGCTTGTTCATCAGCCTTATCAGTGCCAGAATAATGACGGGGTTCATGAACTTTTAATACAGCTGGCTGATTAACCTGAGTTAATGAGCTAGAGAGATTAGAATCTAAATCAAGTACATTATCACTTAAAGGTACCAATAAACTTGGTTCCTGCCTTACTAGATTATCTACACTAGCCTCGTTCGTTAATTTATTAGCCAGTACATTATCACTTAAAGGTACCGATAAACTTGGTGTCTGACTCACTAAGTTATCAGAACTTTTTATACCCTGCCCAACACTTGTTGATACTTCAGCACCGGTATCAGTCATTGCTCTCGGCTCTAACTTAGCAGCTAAAGCATCAATCGTTGTGGGCAACTTACTATCAATACCTAAAGAATCCAACTGCGCTAATATATCTTTTAACGCCGTCATTGTTTCATCTAAATTAATATCTTGCGCTTGTATTTGTTGTTTAATTTGCGGCAATGCATCACCTAGTAAAGAGGAAAAATCTTGCCCTTCTTGCCCTTTAATTAAACCTGCTATTTTTTCTAATACGCTGCCAGGCTGTGTAGTTTCAGGAACTTGAGCTTGCAGACCTTTTATTTGCTGTAAAAAAGAAGCAGAAAACTCCTCTCCAGTAGCCATACGTGGACTATTATTTAGCCCGCCCGACGAGTCACTAACTGTTGCTATCGGTGATAATGTATTCAATACACTTGCAGTCATGCTCTTCTCCTCTGTTTTTCTGACTATTTACATATTCAAAAGCACTATCCATGCCATTCCTAGCGTTTTTTACGAGCTGCTCTGTCATCCATTTCTAATTGCTCTTTTTTCTCTTCTTGTTTTTGCTCGCTTAGTCGCGCAGTACCTTGAATTTTCTGCATGCCTTGTGTGTACATATGTGCTTCTTCCCAGTTTTTTCTCAAGCGTTCCAGATCATTATCTAGCGCTTTTAATGCTATCTCTTCGCCCTCTATGGCTTTATCCATTTTTTCCATAAAAGCTCTAAATTCCATCAACCGCATAACAGAGATACCGCTTTTTATCAGATGTTCATTCTTGTCTCTGTAATCTTGATGATAGTTTTTTAGGCTATTTAGCTGAGTTTCTTTTTGCAATTTTATAGTCTGCTGTTTACCTAAAGCTTCTAGGTATTTTTTTTCCTGATTGATTTTTAAATCAACAATCACCTGTAAACGCTGCGACCTTTTCACCATCCCTCCTTAGCTCGCCAAAAGCGCATCAAGCTCGCTTAAGCTACGACTAATATCAACCGCTTCATTCATACTTTGCTGCAAAAAACTGAGTATAGCTGGGTTTTTAGCCATTGCCGCATCAATACGCGGGTCAGAACCGCGCTGATAAGCACCGACACTGATTAAATCTTTGTTTTGTTGATACAAAGAATACAAGCGGCGTAACTCACGCGCCTGATTCATGTGCTGTTCATCCACTACATCCGGCATCACTCGACTAATAGACGCCTCTATATCAATAGCAGGAAAATGCCCTGATTCAGCTAAACTACGTGATAACACAATATGTCCATCTAAAACGCCTCGCGCAGAATCCGCCACGGGATCATTATTATCGTCCCCTTCGGTTAAAACCGTATAAAAAGCGGTAATAGAACCACCACCTTCATCCGCATTTCCTGCACGCTCAACCAAACTAGGTAATTTGGCAAAGACAGAGGGAGGATAACCTTTAGTTGCTGGCGGCTCATCTATCGCTAAAGCAATTTCTCGATGCGCTTGTGCAAAACGCGTTAAAGAATCCATCAGCAATAAAACATCTAACCCTTGCGCTCTAAAAAACTCAGCAATACTGGTCGCTAACATCGCCCCATGAACGCGCATTAAGGGTGGATCATCCGCAGGAGTAGCGACGACAACCGCTCGCGCCATACCTTCTTCGCCTAAGATTTTCAATACGAATTCGTTAACTTCTCGGCCTCGTTCACCAATAAGGCCAACGACTACGACATCAGCACTGGTAAATTTAGTCATCATGCCTAAAAGGACACTCTTACCTACCCCTGTTCCGGCAAATAAGCCCATACGCTGACCACGACCGACACTGAGAATCGCGTTAATCGCACGCACGCCGACATCTAAAGTTTCGCGAATCGGCTTACGTGCTAAGGGATTAATTGTTTCACCCGACATGGACTGTTTAGCTTCTGTTTTTAATGGCCCTTTATTATCTAAAGGCTTACCCGAGCCATCTAAAACTCGACCTAACAAACCAAAACCAACTTTAGCCAAACTATTACTTCCCAAAGGGATAACGCGACAGCCTGGTTCTAAACCATGCGGGTTGCCCGAAGGCATTAAAAAAATACGATCACCTGAAAAGCCAACGACTTCAGCCTCAATAAAGTGTCCATTTTTACTTTGTACTTTACAACGTGAGCCAATAGCTGCACGACATCCCACTGCCTCTAAAGTCAAACCCACCATGCGTGACAACTGACCTTCAACCACTAATTCTGGGGTAATTTCTGCGCGCTCTATATAAGGCGTTAAACGCTCTAGCCATTTTTGTGTGCGAATCGGTTCAGGGATAACCGTTGCATTCATTCCGAATCATCCTGCCGTTCATCACCCAAAACTGTCGCAATAATAGTAATCAGTTTATTTTCTACTGTCGCATCAATATGTGAAGTATCTGTTGATACAATACAGCCGCCGCGTGTGAGCAAGGGATCTTCTTCAATTACCCAAGCTGGCGCATCGGCATCTAAAGAAAGGAATTCGCGCACTAACTCAGCATCTTCAGGATGTAAAGCGAGTGTTATTTTCTGCCTAGCCACAGGCAATGCTTTAACAGTTTCTTTAACCACCGCTACAATTTGCTTGGGGTCTAATTTCAATTCTCGACGCACAACTTGCTTAGCAATAATAATAGCTAATTGCGCGATAGATTGTTCTACTTGCTCATCTAATTGCGCAAACGGTTCAGTTAAAGACTCTAGCAAGGGAATGAAGCGCGCAACTTGTTCTTGCAACAAATGTTTGTTTTCTGCATAGCCTTGTTCCAAGCCCTCTACTTTACCTTCTGCAGCACCAAGCTCTTTCCCTTCAACAAAGCCGACTTCATAGCCTTCTTCTTTACCTTTAGCAAAAGCTTCATCATAGGCTTGAGTTTGCATCGCTTCGATTTGCTCAACCGTCAAAACAGGCGATGCGGCATCATCTAAGCTAATCTCTTCTGATCGGCTACCTAAAACATCCGGCACATCCCATAAGCTTAAGGTATCCAATTCATATTGAGAGAAAACGCGTTTTTTAGACGAGGTCATCACCACCGCCACTACCTAAGGAAATTTCGCCAGCATCCGCTAATTTTCTAGCGATACTAAGAATGTCTTTCTGTGACAGTTCTACTTCGCTGAGTTTAGTCGGCGGCGCAGCTTCTAAGTCGTCGCGTAACATTTCTGCGGCCCGCTTAGACATATTGCCAAATATTTTTTCTTTCAAGGCGTCATCAACACCGCGCAAGGCTAATAACAACTGGTCGGTTGACACTTCGCGTAATAAAGCTTGAATGCCACGATCATCCACTTCAATTAAGTCTGCAAAAACAAACATTTTATCTTGAATTTTTTGACTCAATTCAGCGTCAGCTTCACCTACTTCTTCCATCATACCTTCACTAATCGAACCTTCAATAAAGTTCAATATACCAGCCGCCGCATCAATACCACCAATTGCTGACGCTTGTGCGCTTTCACCACCAGTCAACTGTTTCTCCATCATTTCATCTAATTCACGTAATGCAGCAGGCTGAACACCTTCCAAGGTTGCAATACGCATTAATAAATCTGCACGCATATTTTTCGGCAACAAACTTAACACGCCCGCAGCTTGATCAGCGTCTAGCAAAGATAAAATAATCGCGACAATTTGCGGATGCTCCAGTCTAACTAAATCTGCAATCGCACGCGCATCCATCCATTTTAATTGCTCAATTCCTTTACTATCTCGCCCCAAGAGAATTCGATCAATAATGCTACCGGCTTTATCTGCACCTAAAGCATTGGTCAGCATATCCCGAATATAAGCATCTGAATCGACACCTAAAGCCGTTTTATCTTTGATGGTTAAGATAAACTCTTCAAGCACGCTATCGACCATTTCATTGGAAATATTAGATAAACTCGCCATGGCCGCACCAATTAGCTGCACCTCTTTAGGTCCCATATTTTTGAGAACAGCCGCCGCCCTATCCTGTCCTAAAGCCAAAAGCAATAAAGCGGTTTTGTCTACTTGATTTAACTCATCTTTATCAGCCATCGTTCACCCACCCTTTCAGTACTTGTGCGACTAATTTAGGATCTTCATCCACCAACTTTTTCACATACTCTAAGCGTTTCTCATAATTTTGAGGCGCATCTAGCAATAATAGATCTTCTGTTTCGGTGGTCAAAGCATGTCCATCAGCATCTAATTTCACCGGAATAGGATTACCTTCTGCATCATAATGAACAGGAACGGCAACAGGCACGCCATTTTCGTCCAATACTATCTCAGTCGCATCCTTTTCTTCCTCTTCTTTAGCAACCAAGCCACGCATAGTCGGGCGTAACACACCAAAAACAATAAACAGTACCACTAAAGCGGCCGCCAGTTGCTTCATTAAAGTAATAAACCAAGCTTGTTCCCATAAAGGTTCTGCAGGTAAAGCCTCAAATTCATCAGGCACTCTAAAAGCAGCATTAGTTAATGTGACTTCATCGCCACGGCGCGTATCATAGCCAATCGCACTTTTCACCAATTTAGTTAAGCGATTTAAATCTTCTTGAGCAAAAGGTAACGTACTAGCCGTACCATCTGCGGCTAACACACGCCTATCATCAATAACAACAGCCACCGACAAACGACGTACGACACCGGAGGCGAGACGCGAGTGAGTAATAGTTTTATCTAATTCAAAATTACGCGTTGCTGCTTTACTAGATGATGTTGGGGTTTTAGGAGAAGCAACGTTAGCACTAATTGCGTCGGGCTGTACAGCTAACTCAGGAGCCACACCCGCAGGCGGTGGCTGATTTGATAAAGCACCAGGAACGCCTTGTATAGCAGATAAAGTGCTTAGATCTTCAGTGGTTTGCTCACTTCTTAAAGCGGGCAAATCGGGGTTAAACATCTCTTGAGTTTGCTCGGTTACGGTAAAATCAACATCAGCAGAAATTTGCACGCGCATGCCTTCGGGACCAACAATGGGCATCAGAATATTTTCTATACGCGCCATTAAATGATCTTCAACTTCTTTTTTATAGTCGAATTGTTTATTTGTTAAAGCTAAATTGGAATCGGTGTCTTTAGAACTGAGTAAGCGACCTTTCTGGTCTACTACCGTAACTTGAGAGGCTTCCATCAAAGGGACGCTCGAGGCAACGAGATGCACAATGGCATCAATCTGACCTTTTTCTAAAGCGCGCCCTCTATATAAATTGATAATCACTGAAGCACTCGGCTTTTTCTGCTTACGCACAAAAACCGACTGCTTAGGCAAGGCTAATAACACCCGTGCCGATTTTACATTCTGTATGGTTATGACAGTACGCGCGATTTCACCCTCTAAAGCACGCTGAAAACGCATGGTTTCGACGCTTTTACTAGTGGTAAAACTCGCTTCTTTATCCAGTAATTCATATCCTAAACTATCACTACGCGGTAAACCTTCCGCAGCTAATTTTAGTTTAATATCCCTTACTTTGCCCGCAGCGACCATCACAGCCCCCGAGCGTTCATCCACTTTATAGGGAACGTCTAATTTATCTAAAGTCTCTAAAATTTCTGCCGCATCTTGCTCGCCTAAACTGGAAAACAATAAATCATAAGCCGGTGCTTGCGACCATAAAACCACCGCCACACCAATTGCAACACTGAAAGCTAGGCCCAACATCAAGCCTACCTGCTTGATTACGGTCATTTGCACAAGCCCTTCCATAGCAGGATGTATCGCCTTAGCCCCTGATTCTTCAGCGACTAACTGACTACTTTCTTTGCTTTCGGTACTTGCTAAACTATTGCTCGGCTCTTGCTCACTCATGTTATTTTATTTGCGCCATTACATTGGCATATTCATCACTTCTTTATAAGCATCGGTGAGCTTATTACGCACTTGCACCATTGCTTGAAAAGAAACACTGGCTTTTTGTAAAGAAACCATCACTTCCGCTAAACTGTCATCGGATTGACCCATTTCAAAATCAGAACTCATTTTCGCCGCGGTTTGCTGAGTTGCATTAACGCCATTTATAGACTGTTTTAATAATGCAGCAAAATCATTATTCGTATCGACAGGCGCCGGCTTATTGCTGGCTTCTATAGACATCGTACGCATTTGCGCTAAAACCTGGCTTACGTTCATATCACTCATCGTATTATCCTGCTCAACTTATCTTTATAACAAACAACTAGCATTTTTTACGCCAAGAAAAAAGGTGAAGCATTTTAACATGGAATAACTATCCCATCGTCTTTCATTCGTGCAATTTTATAACGTAAAGTTCTAGGGCTAACGCAGAGCTTTTCCGCTGTTAATTTCCGACTACCTTGCAATGATTGTAAAGTACTTAAAATAATTTTATCTTCTGCTGATCGTAAGCCAGAACCTAAGTTTGTCGCATCTATCTCAGACAACTCAGCTTGTTCAGGCTCATGAGTAGTCTCTTTAACAACATCGGGAATTACCGATTCAATCTTTACAACAGGCATTTGAAAAGCCTCTTCAAAAATCAAATCCTCTTCATTGATTATATCACCAGCCTGCATAATCAACGCCCGCTGCACGACATTTTCCAATTCACGAACATTGCCCGGCCAATGATAAGCTTGCATCTGTTGTACAGCTGCCGCACTAAATAACGGCATTTTCTTACCGGCAGATAAATGACGTTGCATTAAATCATTTGCCAGCGGCAATATATCATCCACTCTCGCACCTAAGGGAGGAATAATCAGAGGAAAAACATTTAAGCGATAATATAAATCTTCGCGAAACAAACCCTCTTCAACATAATCTTTTAATTTACGATTAGTCGTCGCCAAAATTCTGACGTTTAATTTAATTTTTTTCTGACTACCTAAGCGTTCGACTTCTTTCTCTTGAATAACCCGCAATAATTTAGCTTGTAAAGCTATATCCATTTCAGAAACTTCATCCAATAACAAAGTCCCGCCTTGTGCCAATTCAAATTTACCCGGCATAGCTTGAATCGCCCCAGTAAACGCGCCTTTCTCATAGCCAAAAAGCATCGATTCCAGCATATTCTCTGGAATAGCCGCACAATTAATAGCCACAAAAGCCCCCTCTTTATGGCTCGAATTTTGATGTACAAATTGCGCCAAAACCTCTTTACCAACGCCACTAGCCCCTTGAATTAAAACAGTCACCTCAGTTTTAGCAACCTTCTCGGCCAATTGATATAAGCGTTGCATTGCCCCGTCCGCAACAACATGATCATTAGCTGCTCTTGGATTCTGCACCACTAATTGCGCAACTTTATCCACTAACGTACTGGCATCAAATGGCTTAACCAAATAATCCGAAGCGCCTGCCTGAATCGCTTCCACCGCTTTTGGCACGGAACCATAAGCCGTCATTAATAAGACCGGCGTGCTCGCATATTGGCTTTGCAGATTATTCAATAATTGAAAGCCGTCCATCACTGGCATCTGCACATCGCTGACCACCAATTTAAAATCACCTTTAGATAGCTTAAGTAATGCCTCGGTGCCATTACGTGCAGAAACAACGCGATAGCCTTCAATTTCCAAAGTATCACATAAGGCCTCACAAAGAGAGGCATCATCCTCGACCACTAAAACATCGTACTGTTTCATGCGCTTGCTCCCATAGAAATAACCGGTTGAAAAGCTTGTTCAATACACGGAAGAGACAATTTAAACTCAGTCCCCACACCTACTTTAGACCGACAATAAACCTTACCGCCATGCGCCTTAGCCACACTATCAACCACCGCCAATCCTAAACCAGTACCATTAACGCGTGTGGTAAAGAATGGTTCAAAAATTCGCTGCAAATGCGCAGTCTCAATGCCTCGGCCATTATCTTGAATACTAATCTCTATAGATTGCTCATTTTGCTGCTTAACCGATAGATTAAGTTTTCCGTCAACAGGCATTGCTTCCAGCGCATTGGTCAATAAATTCATCAACACTCCCTGTAATGCATGCTCATTACCTTGCATTAAATCCACAGAACAATGATTAGACATCTTAAATTGCACTTTACCATCAGCTACATAATCACTCATTGCCGCCTGCACCTTATCCAACAGACTTTGCAATGAAAAACCTTCCATCGTTAAGCGCCCTTCTTTTGCAAACACCAACATATCATTCACTTGGCGTTCCAAATAATGCAGTCGCTCTAAGATCTTTTTAGAAAAACGCTGCTGTTTCTCGGCGTCAATCTTAGGGTTAGACATTTGCGAGGCATATAAAATAGCCGTTGAAAGTGGTGTTCTTACTTGATGTGCCATACTCGCAACCATTTCACCCATGGCGGATAAATGCCTTTGCTGATTAATCGTTTCTTGCAAAGCATTCATTTCACTAACATCGCTCAACACAATGACTTGCTCATTGCTTTCCGGCAAACAGCTACGCGTCATATTGACTCGCAGTCCATTCAGCAATTGGCGCTCCAAGGGATTATCTAATACGCTAATTAAACTGCGCAGGGCGACATCCGACCAAAGCTGCCCAATCAAAGGTTCACCTAAAAAATTTGTCGCTTGAAAATTGCAGTCAACAACACGACTTTGCGCATCAAGAATAATGATTGCGGCCGGTAAAGCCGCCAAAATCTGCTGTAAACGTACCGCCAGCTTCTCTTTTTCCACCAAGGTTTTCACGCGCTCACTGCGCGCAGCCGCCAATTCCTGATGCAGTTTTTCAACTTGCTGCTCAAGACCTTGATAAGAGTTGCTTAAGTTTTCCGATAGCTGATTAAAGGTACGAAACGCATCCGTAAGCTGCTCAGTTTTTTGTGGAAAGGTAGAAATCGTCATAAAATCGCCCTATTACTGTACTTTGCAATAATACAAGCAAATATAAGACCATTTAAAAATTAATGATTTAAAACGAGATGTTATCTTTGGTAAAGCATAAATGAATATTGAACCCAGCTCATCATTAAGCCGTCGCATTTATGGGGACTGGTCGAATTTGACCTTAGGGAGAGCGGGAGGTAGAAATAAATAATCGGCCAATTTTAATTGGCTGATAAAAACAGCCCCAATGATACTTCGTTACTTCTCATTATATTAACTGGTATCTGGGGCGCAGTGCTTAATAAGGGTTACAAATTATTAGTCGTGGGTAATGAGAAATTACCTATTTAGGCTTAAATCCATTGTTTTAAAATGGGGCTGTCATTTTATCTGTTTGTACAAAATGATATGGCTGTTTTATCGAATAAATCCCAGAGGTGGGAGTCTTTTTCAAATACCAAATTCCTTGTTGGCCATCTTTTACAATGATATCAGTACTAGAAACCAAACCATTTAATCGTTTAGCAGGTAAGAGCAACAACACACCACTATCAGCCTCACCTTTTAAAACTGACTCGACTTGTATTAAGCCTACCGTTTTATCTAAATCAACAGTAGACTGATGAGTAGAGCCATCAGCCAAAAACTTACCAAATACTACCAAATCCGATTCTTCTAGTAGAATTTCGTGGGGTGGATTCACCCAATCAGCCGCAACGGACATACTAATCATAAAAATAGTGCCACAAAAAATGTTTTTGATTAACTTTATTATATTTTTTTTATAAGTATTATTTTTGAATCTTACTAGCACGTCCATATTGTTTATCCCATAAAAATTACGCGACCTGTTTTCTGCCAATCAGTAGCAAACCACCTAACCCCATGACAAAAATCACTAATATATTAGGTTCCGGTACATTAACGATAACTGTATCACGCAAACCAACAGCACCAATCAGTTGAGTGAAGTTAGCATAAGTAAACTCTCGCTCCAGAACACGCTGATCGTTTGGCATGCGTG
>Ga0209081_1002482_pt1 | contig 10708 bp, 11 predicted proteins | sample GOMGulsemesocosm_4_FD_184636 | JGI IMG/M metagenome (GOLD analysis project Ga0209081, IMG submission 184636) | Methane-oxidizing microbial communities from mesocosms in the Gulf of Mexico - GOM15B Gulf of Mexico (SPAdes) (version 2) | ecosystem: Environmental > Aquatic > Marine > Cold seeps... | reverse complement strand
AATATTTAACAACCGTGTACCATTTTTTGATTATAACGAATTGATAAGAAGGGATTTTAGCAAACCGCTTGCAAAAACAAGCGGTTACTAAAATTTGCAAGTCAACACATAAGTCAACTCAACTTATCTTAACTACAAATTTAACCATAATTAAAAACAAAGACTTAATATATTGTCTAGATATTTAGTGTATCACTATATGTTACGGGATCTGTAGCATTTCACCAATTATTATTCCAATAATTAGAATGTTCACATTGACGTCTTATTTCATATCCTTGTTAGTAAAAGCATTATATCTCATTTCATAGTTTGAAATAAGTTCAACACCTGATAACTTTGCCGCAGTGGTGGAATTGGTAGACACGAATGATTCAAAATCCGGTTTCGAAAGAAGTGACGGTTCAAGTCCGTCTTGCGGTACCATTATATGAAAGCCCAGCTCTTAATTGAATTGGGCTTTTTTGCTTTTAAATTCAAAGTTTTAGCCTTGTTTCTTAGTTCACTCTACAGTTCTATCAGTCTAATACGCTACTTTTTCTGGGGTCGGAATACCCTGAAGCATAATTGTAAATTACATAACATCATCCGCTTTCAAACTATAAAAAGAATCTTCCCCAATAATCACGTGATCTAAAACTTCAATACTTAATAGTTTGCCAGCATTTACTATTTTTTCAGTGAAGCTTATGTCAGCAAGACTAGCCCTAGGGCAACCACTGGGGTGGTTATGAATTATGAGAATCGCGGGAGCGTTAATTACTACTGCTGTTCTCAATACTTCCGCTGGTCGTAATGTAACTTGGTTAACAGTGCCTTTAGCAACAACCTCAAAATTCATTACTTGATACTGGTTATTTAGGTTAACAACAATAAATTGTTCTTTATGCTCATAACGTAAATACCCGAACACATCATAAATGAGCTCAGGTGAGTTTAAGGATTTGCCTATTATTTTTGAAGACGTTTCTCGAAAAATATAGCTAATGCTTATTTCTCTTAAAATAGCCATTAAACAGGCTCTTTCTTACCATGGCATGAACTGCATATAGACAAATTAGAACCACATCGTCCACAGGTTAAATATAACAACGTCCACAGCGTAATATTATGCCCCAGCTACCACAGCTTGGACATTTTCCTAAGCGTGCCATTATTTTTTGCCTATTTTAGTTGCGGTACTTTGCAGTTGAATATTGAAGCTCCCTTGCTTGACCTCGGCTACTACAAGCTCGTAAGCGTCGATTAAAGCGTCGATATCATCAATAACGATACTTGCTTAGAATCATGGATGAACAGTGTCTTAGCGCCATATTTGATCGTTGTACAAATTTTTTCATTTTCCTGATAAAACCATTTTTTGATCTGCTTAGGCACGCTTACCTTAGTTTTATTACCTTCGGGATCTGTAACTGTTTTCATGTGAAAGGCTGAGTATTCTTTATGCTCTGCAAAACATTTAGCCATTTCAATTTGTACTTCTATGCGAGCAATAAGTTTATTTTGTCGCTGGATAACAGGGTCTGTTGTTCGGATAGTTTTTTCTATTAATGTTAAGGTACTTAGTAATGATTTCTTAGTCATATTTGACTCCGGTAACTGAATGTTAGTGCAATGTACATTCAGGTGCAGGAGTTGGACAACCGATTTGAAGTGATATTAGGGTTTAGAGTGACTAAGCTTCTTTTCTATAAAATCAAAACAATCGTGTGGGTTTAATTCAAGTAAACGGCAATATTCGTAAAACTCAGGTACATCCATACGTCGAACTTGAGTTTCGATGTTACCAACAATTGAATGATGACGACCAATGAGTTCGCCGACTTGCCTTAACGACAAGCCTTTCTTTTTACGCTCCTGTTTGAGCCATTCAATAAGTGCTTCGTTAGTCGAAGTATATAGTTGTTTCTGCATAGTGTCGCAAATATACAGACAAAGAATCAGGTCTCGATATTCGCGACTGGCAGTGCTAGTATTGGAATATATAGCACAACACTAATTTACCTCTGAATTTACAAACTGTTAACAGACAATGTAATTATACTTGGCTATAGTGTTAATGTATTTAAGGCAACCACTTACGAAAGTTGATGGGCGAAAAACTACTAACCTAAGTGCAAAGCATATGGACGTGGGGTTATAGTGTATAAAAGCATTTTTAACCTTACAATTGATAAAAAATAAATTATTGAGGTGTAAGTGTTTAAAAACTACCATCATTCAAACAAAGCAATTTTCATTACCTTTTTTTTCCTCTCTCTATTTCAAAAAGTTTATGCTATTGATGTTTATAACTCTGGTTTTTCATATCTAGGTGCAGCTAATACCATCGAAAGCAGTTTTCCTTATAGCTATAAGTTAAACGCTAAAGTAGATGGTGTCGGCTTATTTGATAAAGAGTTGAGCAAAAAAATAAACACTCAAAGTTATAGTTTTAATTTAATTACAAATAAGTTAGCCGATCTTAATGATGAAAATGCTGTTTCCTTTACGTTTGCACTTCAAAATGAAAGAACCTCGATTGAGAAAATAGGTAATCTACACAAACTTCTTATTCAGCTTGATGGGCAACTGTTATTCTTTGACTTCAATTCAATGTCAATAGTTGCAAGTTTCCCCGTTAATATTCAATATAATGATGCTGTAAAAAGCTATCCTTCTGAAAACTATATAAAAGAGCAGTACCGAAAAATATTTTTTGATGAAATGAAGGTGAATTTATTTACATCGGCAGTTAAAAGGCTAGAAGAAGTTACATTAAAAAGGCGTTATAAAAATTATATTCAAGTTGTAGACTCTAAAATTTCAAATAAAGCATTTGCACAATCAACGATACAAACGGATATAGAACGTAAACGCTTAACGCAGGTTTTTGCTCAAAGTTTCAGTCAATTTCTATCATCCAATCAAGATATATCTGTACTTCCTTTTATTAAAGGTCACGCTATTGGTAATAAGTTATCGGGGAAATACTCCAACGGTGAAGTGTATACCTTAGAATTACCAGAGCCAGATTACGCTATAAAATTAGATGTATTAGCTTTTAAGCGAAAACTTTTTTCTGAAGAAAATGCAGGTAAAAGTTATATCTATGCTGCACAAGCCTCCTTTGATTTTTATGAGCCTTTGTCGGGAAAAAGTTACTTCAAAGAAAAGTTATTTAATGGCTCTACAAAGGTTATACCATCATCTCAAACATCAATAGATCACTGGGCTACTTTTAATGAATCTTTGATGATACTTTTTGATAAATTTACCAAGCAATTAAACAGCCCAACAAAGCAATGGCTAAAGAAGCATTCGGGAAGTACCAAGAGCTATAAATCATTTAAACAATTAAAAGAGGTTATCAATAGATGTCGATAAGTAAAAAAGTAAATTTCATATTAACTGTCTTTTTAATTCTATTTGCACAAACTGCATATTCAGAAGTTTTAGTAAAAGGAATTGCTGAGGTTAATTACACTAGTTGGGGAAGTCCTGATAGTGATGAAATAGAAGATGCTAAAAAGCAAGCTATTCGTTCTGCTATAGGAAGATGGTCATCAAAGCAAGGAACTTCATTTTTAAAAAATTTTGAATCTGTAAGACAACAAGTTGAAAAAAATTATAAAGATTATGTTCTTGGAGTGACTATTGTTGATGAAGACATTAATAAAGATAACAAAACAATTCGTTTGGTTATTAAAATCTCTTTAGATGATGTTCGCATTAAAAATCTTGTTTCAGGTTCATCTGCTGTTGCAAACACGAATGAAGATGAATTGTCGTATATGACTTTTATATTTGTTAGCCGTCGTCAGTCAACAGTGAAGAGTTATGATGACAAAGTTTATAAACGTAGTGATGATGAAACCTCAGTTCAAGGTAGTGAGGTTGAGGAAGCCTCTGATTCTGGTATAGAGTACGCGTCAAACTCTTCAGCTACCAAAAAATCTACTACTGGTGGAAGCCGCACTAAAAAAGCAGATAAAATTGAATATGAGGTAAGTAGTTCAAATGAGATCACTATCGCCATGACAGAAGTTTTTAGTGCTAATGGATTTGAAGTTGTAGAGGCTGAATATTTAGAAGAAGAAACGGATGGCTTGATTTCTATTGAAGCTTTTAAAAATGACTATAGTCATGGTGATGATATTTCAGGAGCAACAAGACGAAATGCAGCTAAGGGAGCCAAAATGCTTGATATACCTTATATAGCTGTTGGTACATTAGATATAGGTATGAAAGATAAAGATCCTTCATCAGGTTTAACAAGAGTATTTGTGACTGTTACTGGTAAATTAATAAGTGTTAAAAAGAGGTTTCCAAAAACTATAGCATCTGTTGGTCCTGTTCAATTTTCAGGCCTAGGTCCAAATCAAAGCGTTGCTGAACGTAACGCATTAAAGCTTGCATCTAAAAATGCAGCTAATGAATTAATTAATCAAATGAACGCTAAAAGCGTTAAATAAGAGGAAGTAAAAATGAAAAATGTAGTTAAAACGTTGTTAGTAGTTTCAAGTGTTATGTTCATAATGCCATCTCATGCTGATTTTGGGAGTATGTTGAGTAAAAAGTCTTCTAAATCATCAGGAGACTCTTATGCAATGCAAGACAAATTAGTAAAAGCTTATGTCTCATCAGCTTCAAATATAAATGGTGCTCAAATATTACTTGCTAAGGCTTTTGGTTTAAAAGATTTAGCAACAAAACTTGAAGCTGAAAAAAGTGCATTGTCTGACGGCAGTGTATCAGATGAAAGTTCAATAAAACGACAAACTGAAATGTCTGAAGAAGCCAATAAAGCGATTCAGGAAAAAATTAAAAGTGGTGCAAAAATATCAGCTGAAGGTAAGAAGCAATTTACTAAATCTTTTAAGCCTTATGTTAAAGGGTTAATAGGAACTAAGTCTGTTGCATCTGAAGCAGGTGCTTTTGTTGATTCAGCAAAAAGTACGATCAGTTCAGCTAGCTATATGGACAAAATGTCTGTTACTGGAAAATTAAAAGCTGGGATGTTTGTTGCTACTGAAATACCTGGTTATGTACAAAGTTTGTGGGACACTTCTAAAATGATGGTTACTTACGGTAACGAAAATAAAATTGAAGTACCAAAAGATGCTACTGAATCTATTGGTGGTATGTTTTAGGCTTTATCATTTTTATTAACTTAAGGTATTCGAATGCTTAAAAAATATTATTTGATTGTATTTGTACTTTTATTTAATAGCTTGCCGTTGCATGCAAGTGTTAAATACATAGATATAAAAGCTGAAGGTAGAGCTTTATCGCTACATGCAGCTGTCAATAATGCGTTGTTAAGTGCAGTTGCACAAGTTCATGGAAAAACTATTGAATCGGAGAGAGTATCTCTATCAATGGAAGTATCGGTGACTACCAAAAATGATGATGCCTACTTAGCCTCAGAAGGATATCTTGAGTTAATTAAAGAAAAAACAAAAGGAGCAGTATCTTCATATCAAATTGTTTCAAAAGAAGAAACGACTAATGGAAACTGGAGAGTAGTAGTTGTAGCTAAAATTGCACAATACAAACGTTCAAAACGCTCTAACAGGATGCGTTTAGCTATTTTACCTTTTAAAGGTGACACTGCTTTTGTTATCAATAACGACAAATATACGCTAGCCAAAGCTCAGTCGAATGTAGCTCAAAAACTATCAGAACACTTAGTGCAAACCAGAAAATTTGCTATTTTAGATAGAACATTTTCTAAACAAATAGATAATGAATTGGCATCGGTTTCTGCTGTTAACACCCATAAAGATGAAATTGCAAAATTAGGACAAAAACTTGTCGCTGACTTTCTTTTGGTCGGCACCATAGAGTCCTTATATTATAAAACAACAACGAAAAAAATGAGAAGCTCAGATAGAACATATCAAATAGGAAATGGCTCTTTTAGGGTTTCTTATAAAATTATAGAGGTAGCGACTCAGCAAACTGTCTTTTCTGATACAAAAGAAGTCAAAATCACGCATAGTGATTTAAAAGATATAGATAAATCAAATTCAGGTAATATTTTAAATAAAATGTCATCTAAGCTTGGGAAGTCATTAACTTTTGATATTCAAAATCAAATTTTTCCTTTAGCTATAGTTTCTTATAGTAACGGTCAAGTTGTTCTTTCTCAAGGTGGAAAAACAGTAAGCAAGGGTGATAAGTATAAAGTTTATAAATCAGGAAAAAAACTTTATGACCCTTATACAAAGGAATATTTAGGGAAAGAAGAAGAGTATTGTTGTGATGTTACTATTACGAGGGTTACTTCCAAACAATCATATGCTCAACTATCGAATGAGATAATGGTATTTCCAAAGGATGTGCCACCGAAAACTTATATTTTACGTGAATTAATTAAAAAGAAAAAAATCAAAAAAGTAAAAATAATTAAAAAAGATAATAACGATGATGATTGGTAAAGGGATAATTAAATGAAAAACATATTAAAAAGCATATTTATAGTTATATTTTTTAGCTCTAATGTACTGGCTCAATCAACAGAGCCTGCATTTAATAGCAAAGATATGGCTGATTTAAACGCTGATTCAGAAGTAAAGCTAAGCACAGGGAAGCAGGTAAAGCAGCAAATAAGAAACTGGTTTAATCGAAAAAATATTATTCCTAAAGTCCCGTCAAAAAGCAACAAGACATATTATAAAGGTACTTCAGTAGTAAATGTTTCACCAGAAAACCGAAATTATCCTAAATCTCTACAACAAGCGTTTGAAAATGCTTTTGATAAAGCCAGAGCTGAATTTATATTTGATAGAGTCGGTAAACAGTTTTCAGATAAAATTACGGAATCTTATGAAGATGGTAGTTCTGACGCTAGAAATTTCAATCCTGAAATGTGTAATCAATCAAAAGTAGAATCCATTTGGAATAAAATAGTAGCGTTGACAGATGCAAAGTTAGATCAAGCACTAGAAGAAAATGGAGTTGACCCTGAAGAGTATAAATCAACGCCAAAAACAGCAAGAAAAGAACTTTTTTATGAAAAGTCGATTGAAACAATTACCAAAGTAGCTCAAGGCGAAATTATAGGGTTATTACCCGTTCAAACATTTGTAGCTACAGGCGATGACGGTACTACTTCTGTGGGTGTTATCATGGTCTATTCACCAAAACTCATAGCGCTTACTACAGCATTAAAAAATGGTGAATTACCAAGCTTTACCTCTAAAAGGGGTGGTAAGCCAATATCATATTATGCAAATAAACCCGTCAATGAACTAGAGTCTATGTTCGGACCTCGATTAGTGTTTAATGAAGATGGTATACCAATGGTTTTAGCCTACGGACAATGGGGAAGTAGTTATCACGGTAATAATGCGCGACAGCGTGAACGCTCAACCGATTTAGCTTTTGAGAAGGCAGATATGCAAGCGTCTCAAATTATGGGTGAATTTTTAAACGGTAAATTAGAGTCAAAAGCTGAGCAAATATCGGGTTCTATTGTTCAAAATTTTCTTGAAACTGATTGTAAAAGCCAACGTAAAACTGAAAATGAAGAAACTATTGATAAAATGTCAAAATATTTAAGAATTACTGGAAAATCTAAAATGAAAGGTTCAGCAGTAATTCGTGAATGGTCAAAAGTAAATGAGTTTGGTGTAGAAACAATTGGTGCGATTCGTATGTTTAGCTATAGCCTGTATCAAGCACACTCTAAACCAGTTAATGAAAAAGCTACTGAATTTAATTCTAATGTTAAGCAGAGTATTGAAGACTCAGATCCAGAAGAAGATTGGTAAAGTCATGCTAACGTAATATTAGATAATAATTATACTTTGAGTCAAAGGCTGTTTGTTAAATCACTGCCTTTTTTTCTTGGCATAAATACTAAGCAAGGATTATTTAGGTAACTTTACACTTATTTTTTATGTTCGATAATACGGTATTAGATCAATTTCCCCAGTGTGGTAGGAGTGACCAATTCCATGACTGGATTTATCACATCTAAATCTTATTAATCGGTGGTAACTTTGATAGTAAACACCTTAGATACCATAGCGTAATAAATAAAATTACTTTCCCACGTTTGGTACATTTCTCTTGCTTGCTCGATAGGGTATGTACCAAACAGGTTCTGAAAAATACCAGCTTGAAAGTCAAAATCTAAGTCCTTGGCAAGCTCTGCCATATAGCCACTGCCTACATAGCAAAAGTCGGTGATGTAGCAAAGGTGCCACTTAGTACCGTCGTTTACAAGCCTGATCTCAACTGGATGGTAACCACCATCTTCGCTGCTATAGTCTGGGTCTCTAAAGTTAATGGTTACCGCTCTTTGGTTTTCATACGGCGTTAATAAATCAGTAAGATATAAAGCTAAAGTCGGGCTTACAGGCAAGGCTAAACCTTCGCGTTTAATTACAATTGTCATAATATTTTCCTATTGTGTAGTTTTGATATTTTGAAAAGCCTGCTTGCTCGACAGGCGAATTATTAATGTGATGTATTGCTCTAAGCCTTTTGTGTTGGACTTACCGTTTTTATAGGCGACTTCTTCTTGGTGTTGATGTGCACATGACTAAGCAGTATGTCATCTAGCTCACCAGCAAGAACGGCTTTGATAACTAATTCTATGATTGGCATAAGGCTCTTAAAGTCATCCATTTCAATGGCTTGCTTTCCTTTTTTTATTTCAATTGGCTTGTTGCCATAACGCACTTCAAGATAGTATTGCCCGTTATTTTTATAAAACCACGGTAGTACTTTTTTCGGTATCCGTATTAACTCCTTTTTATTTGTTTCAGGGTTAATTTGCCATTTTTCTTTGAAAGAGGTGAATCGTTCGCCATCTAACTGTGCTTGAATCATGTCTTTTTGGACATCAAGCTGTGTTATCAGTCGCTCACGCCTTTTAGCTAACGGGTTTTCTTGTACTTTTTCAGGGCGAGCGGATAGCTTGAGCGAACTCAATAATGATTTAGTCATGGGGTGTACCTTTTGTTGGTTAGTTTTTAATTGTCATTGCTGAAGTGTTACTTTGCTAATATGTAATGAGTACCTAGCTCGTGTGGTAGCAAAGTGGTTAAACAAAACCGATAGGCTTTGAGGGTGACTTACGGTCATTTTCTATTTTGAGCAGGGCCAAAGCCTCACCTTGTGTCATAGACGCTTGATTGAATTGATTACGTCTAGCAATAATGGCGAAATCACCAGGCGTCAATAATCTTAGCTGTTGGAGTTGGTTGCTGACGTTATCCAAGATACTTGTGCTATTAAGCGTTTCACAAAATAGAGCGGTTACCTGCTCAGCACTTAATGGTGCAAAATGAAGTTTAAAATCAAATCGTCTCATAACCGCTTTATCCAACCTTGCTTCAAAATTGGTTGCCGCAAAGAGTGGATATTCAAAGCATTCCATCTGAGTAAGAATTTCATTAACAAGCTGGACTTCATAACCGTTTTGCATACCTTCACGCGATGCTAACAAGCTATCAATTTCATCAAAGAACAGTATGGATTTTGACATCGTTGCTTCTTTAAATATGCGTGCAACATTTTGTTCAGCTTCACCAACATATTTACTTAAAATGTCACTACATCTAACAGTTATTAATTCCATATCAAGTACTTGTGCTAGATGATTAACTAATGCTGTTTTACCCGTGCCGGGCATGCCTGTGAGTAAAGTTCGTGCTGAGCTATAGCGTTTAGTTGCCTCAATAAGTTTAGTGACCTCACTAACATTTCCAGCATAACTGCCTGATAAATTGAGATGGTTGAGGTTAAAAGTACCAGCACCTTGATATTTAACTTCTCGTTGGTAACCTGAAGCTGATAGTGTGGAGTCAATCAGTGCTGTTAGTTGATTTTCGGCATCCTCTTGTTTTAAACCGACTTGCCGTACAACGGTGGCCGCATTGTCAACATGCGCCATGGTTAAGTGCTTAGTACTCGACAGTGTCTGTCTATACTGCGCGCTAGTGCCTAAACCTTTTAGTCTTACATCAATTAAAGCGTTAATCGAAGATGAGCTAGGCTTTGGAAACTCAACAATCATTTTGAATCGCCTTAGGCAGCTTTCATCAATAAAGTTGACGTGATTCGTTACCCAGAGTGTCGGGATTTTATTGGTCTCCAATACCTTGTGCAAAGCTTCTTTTGATAGTCGATTACTGCCGTACAATGATACAAACAAATCTTCAGCTTCATCGATGACGAGTAAAGTATTCTCTGTTTTGGCTAAGAGCTTTTGTGTTAACTGATTAAATTGGAGCCGTAGTGCGCCACTGTTTTCATCTGCGTCATAGGCTTCTTGTTTATTCCAAAGTTCATTACCAGCAGAGATAATTTCATAAAGCTTGACACCTATTGCTTTTGCTAGGATGCGGCACATCTGCGTTTTACCCGTACCGGGCGCGCCATAAAAGAGTATGTTAGTGCCATGCGTTTTGGTCTTGATGGCTGCCGCTAAGTATTGCTGCGCTAAGTTAATATCAAGGTATTCAAAATGCTTTAATGTTAATTCTGGTTTTGGTGAACGAACAAGAATGTTTTCTAAAATGTCGCTACTACTTTTAACATCGCCCATCACAAGTTGCCTGCTAATCGCACGTGGTAGCGTTAATGGCTCCTGTTCACTCAATCGACTAGCGACCAATAAACCCGTTGCCCATATCTCTTCTAGCGCAATCTCAATGGATAGCTCATCGATACCAAGCAGCTCAGATAATAAGTGCCCGATTGAATCGATTCT
>Ga0209081_1002481_pt1 | contig 10708 bp, 8 predicted proteins | sample GOMGulsemesocosm_4_FD_184636 | JGI IMG/M metagenome (GOLD analysis project Ga0209081, IMG submission 184636) | Methane-oxidizing microbial communities from mesocosms in the Gulf of Mexico - GOM15B Gulf of Mexico (SPAdes) (version 2) | ecosystem: Environmental > Aquatic > Marine > Cold seeps... | reverse complement strand
GACCTTGGCGCATACTTTGGCGAAATTGATGGGTCTGCACTATCAGCGCATACAATTTACCAGTGATTTATTACCTGCAGATATTATTGGTGCAACGATTTACAACCCTGAGGAACATCAATTCTCATTTCATCAGGGGGCTATTTTTAACCAAATGGTTTTAGCGGATGAAATAAACCGAGCCACGCCGAAAGCTCAAAGTGCGTTATTAGAGGCGATGGAAGAGCAACAAGTGACAGTGGAGGGGCATACTTACCTTTTGCCGCAGCCATTTTTTGTTATTGCGACACAAAATCCATCACATCAATTAGGTACTTTTCCCTTGCCGGAGTCTCAGTTAGATCGTTTTTTGATGCGTATCGAATTAGGCTATCCAAATCATGATGCAGAGCGGGAGCTATTAAGCGGCACTAATCGGCATAAATTAATCTCTACATTAGAAGCGCAGTTACCGGCCGAGAAATTGTTGCTAGTGCAGCAAGAAGTCAAAGAGGTGCATGTTTCTTCTGCGTTGCTTGATTATGTGCAAGCCTTAATTAGCTTTACCCGTGAGTCAGATGAGTATCATACTGGTTTGTCACCGCGAGCTGGCCTTGCCTTATTGAGTGCTGCTAAATCATGGGCATATATGCAACAACGTGATGCGGTCATTCCTGAAGATGTACAAGCGGTGCTTGGGTCTGTTGCTGGACATCGACTACGCGCAGGACATACGAATTCAGAAAATACTGTCGCGCCTTTGCTAGCTCAGGTCGCTATTCCTTAAATCCCGCCTAGCTAAAGCAGGTATTGAGAGCTTTGGCATGACCTTTAATGGCTGATCTATGAGTTCTACCTCCGTACCTAAAACCATTGCATTAAATTATCGCAATATCTATATTTTGCCGACTCGTCGTGGTTTAGGCTTTGTTATGCTCATCGCTTTGTTGTTGTTAATTGCGTTTGTTTATAATAATAACTTAGTGTATTTACTGGGTTTTTTATTGACCAGTTTGTTTTTTATTACTATTTTACATACTGTTAAATCTTTGCATGGATTGGTGATGAGTAAAGGGCATAGCGCTCCAGTTTTTGCCGGTGAATTTGCGTCTAGTAAAATTACTATTAATAATCCCACTCCATTCGTGCGCTATAGCGTGCAGGTAGGTCTTGATAAACACTCGGCAATGCAAACGGTAGATATTGCTGCTCAACAAAAACAGATGGTGAGTTTGGCGTATAAAGCAGATAAGCGCGGCTGGTTAGTGATGGCTAATCCAGTTATATCGAGTTGCTATCCCTTTGGTTTGTTGCGCGCTTGGCAGCGGCTTAATTTAGACAGTAAAGCCCTTGTTTATCCAAGGCCGAGCATGCAAGATTGTCCTTTGCCAGAGAATAATCACGGCCAAGATGAACAAGGCAATGCGCAAAAAGGCCAAGATGATTTTTATGGCTTACAAAGTTATCAAGCGGGCGATAGTATTCGGCATATCCATTGGCGCGCTTTTGCTAAAGGGCAGGGACTATATACGCGGCAATACAGTGGCGCGCAAAGCTCAGAAATCTGGTTAGATTATGAGCAAGCCATGGCCGCGAGCCAAGAAGAGCGTTTAAGCATTATGTGTCGCTGGGTAATTGATGCTGATGAAGCAGGTATTGCTTATGGTTTTAAGTTGGCTGGTTTGCTACTTGAGCCAAATTACGGAGCAGCGCACTCGAAAAAATGCTTAGAGGCATTGGCTTTATTCTAGGGGAAATGTAATACAATAAATGGCAATCGTCACTTAATTCTTAGAATCCAAAATATGCTTAGTTATCGTCATTCATATCACGCGGGAAATTACGCAGATGTGTTAAAGCACAGTGTGTTAATTCACATACTCGAATATTTAAAAAAGAAAGATAAGCCTTTTTGCTATGTGGATACGCATGCTGGTGCAGGCATGTATTCATTACGTAGTGAGCAAGCCGTAAAAACTAATGAATATCAGCAGGGGATAGGCGCGCTATGGCAACAAGATGATTTGCCTAGCGCTATTGCTGAGTATAGAGAGCTTATCCAATCATTTAATGATGCTGATCAATTAGCTTTTTACCCGGGATCTCCGCTTATTGCTATGCATTTAATGCGTCAGCAGGATAGTTTGTTTTTATATGAATTACACACTACTGAAATCAAAATTTTAGAAGCCGCGATAAAAAAAGATAAGCGGGTAACGGTGTTGCATAAAGATGGCTTTCAAGATTGTCTGAGATTAATGCCACCACAACAACGGCGTGGATTAGTGTTGATAGACCCCTCGTATGAAATGAAAACTGATTATCAGCAGGTTATAGACACTATTATTCAATTACATAAACGTTTTGCCACAGGTACTTATGCGCTTTGGTATCCGGTGGTTGAGCGGCAACGAATCAATGAATTAGAGCAAAAGATTGCCGCGAGCCAGCTAAGCAATGTACAGCTTTTTGAGTTGGGGCAAGTAGCTGATAGCGATCAGCTTGGGATGAATGCCAGCGGCATGATTGTGGTTAATCCTCCGTGGACTTTAAAAGCAGAAATGGAACAAGTTTTACCTTATCTGGCTAAACAGCTAGGTATAGACGGGCAAGGTAGTTATCGAATTAAGCAACTGAAGGCTGAATAAGGGAACTGGTGTGATGGCGGGAGGGACTTTTAGCCGCGACTAAAAGCCCCTCCCACAAAATATAAGGTATAGCTGAGCTATTGCTTCTTCTTAACTAGGAGCAAAAGCAAGAAAAATGAGAGGAAGTATTAACTTATGGAACAGACAATAAATCAGCGGACACTTATTTTTTTACTTAGTTCCATAGGTTTAATCACTTTTCCGCATGTGTTTCATGTGCCCATCCCGGTTATTACTTTTTTCTTTCTCCTATTAACTTGGCGCGCTATTGGTATCTGGCGGCCTGCATATTTACCCCGCCCATTACTGGTTTTTTTGTTATTACTGAGTGGTATAGGTTTATTGGTCATCATGCATCAAGGTGTGTTTGGTCGTGATGCGGGTACGGCTGTTTTCGTTACTGCATTAGGTTTGAAATTACTAGAAATTAAAACCCAGCGTGACTTGTATTTAATTACTTACCTAGCCTTTATTGTGGCTGCTTCTCAATTTCTATATGTGCAGAATATTCTGATGGCTGCTTATATCTTGCTCGTTTGTATCAGTTTATTCGGTACTTTATTGTGTATTAATAGTGGTAGTTTGGGTAACTTACAATCGTTAAAGGTGGCTGGCAAGTTTTTAGCGCAAGCCTTACCTTTAACCGTTATTTTGTTTATCTTTTTTCCTCGACTTGAAGCTCCTCGTTGGTCGTTTTTACAAGACAATAGCAAAGCTATGACGGGTCTGAGTGATACTTTAGAGCCAGGTTCGATCAGTCAGTTAGGGTTGTCGGGAGAACGAGTTTTTCGCGCTAAATTTTCTGCTACTATACCGCCCAATCAACAGCGCTACTGGCGTGGCCCGGTATTTTCCTATACTGATGGAAAAAAATGGGAGCAAACTAAAAATACTTATTTCAAAGATTACCTGGATGAAGTGAGTTTTTCTGGTGATGCCTACCAATATAAAATATTAATGGAGCCGCAAAGTAAGAATTGGGTCTTTGCTTTGGATATGCCTGCTGTTTTTGAACGGCCTTTATATGCAAATGGCAACCACCAATTACTAACTTCTGAGCCGCTTAATAAGCGTGCTGAATATGAGATTCGTTCCTATGTAAACTACAACACAGGTTATATTACTAAAACAGAGCTTAGTGATAACTTGCAACTACCTAAACCGCCTGGGCCTCGAGTAAAAGACTTGGTTGAGCAGTTAGGGGGCTTTGCAGAAAAGCCAGAAACCTTTATTAATCAACTATTTTTGCATTTTCGCCAGAATAATTTTTATTACACCTTAAAGCCTCCATTGATGGAAGAAAACCCGATTGAGACGTTTTTATTTGATGCGCGTGCTGGGTTTTGTGGGCATTATGCGACGGCTTTCGTGTATTTAATGCGAGTTGCAGGTATACCGGCGCGTGTGGTGAGTGGCTATCAAGGGGGGAAATATAATGAGACCGGCGGCTTCATTGAAGTAAGGCAAGCGAATGCGCACGCTTGGGCTGAAGTTTGGTTATCCGGTAAAGGCTGGGTTCGATATGATCCAACTACGGCGGTTGCGCCTGAGCGGGTTGAGCAGGATGTTAATATCGAACAACAAATCGCTAATAATGCTGTGAGTTTTGCATCGCTGCAAATAGATAGTCAAGCGTTATCAATGCTGAAGCAAGCGCGTAATTTATGGAGTAGTGTTGATTATAGTTGGCAGCGTTGGATTGTTAATTATGATCACCAGAATCAAGCGAGCTTATTATCTAAAATAGGGATTAGTGGCTTGAAAAAAATGCTCTATTGCTTGCTTGGATTGCTGGGGACGGTCATTGTAATGCTAGCCATTCTGCTATTTCGTAAACAAAAAACAGTGCTAGACTCTGCGCAGATTTATTATCTACGAGCTTGTGCTAAGTTGGTTAAATTAGGTTTGTTGAGAGCAGAAAATGAAGGCGCTAACGACTTTTTATTGCGCGTAACGGAGAAGCAACCGCAGGTAGCGCTAGCATTTGCACAGATTACTCAGCTATATGTCAGGATGCGTTATGCCAAAGATCCTTCTCAGAACTTACTAGAGCAGTTGCAAATGGCGGTTTCGAACTTTCAAGCTAGGGTAAAATAGGCGTAGTTTTCTGTGTAGTTTATAGGATTTTTAATAATGAAATTAGTAACATTTACTTACCAAGGTATTAGCCGAGTAGGCGCGGTTGTTGATAATACCGTGGTCGATAGTTTAGGGCGCGCCGATATTCCACAAACAATGCTGGAGTTTCTAGCGGCAGGGCAAGCGGCATTAGATGCCCTGCAACAGTTAATTGATAGCCAGCAGCAACGTATTGCTTTAAGTGATGTTAAGTTAATGGCACCGATTCCAAGACCGGGTAAATTCTTAGGTGTAGGTTTAAATTACGCAGATCATATTGCTGAAACAGCCTTGGAAAAGCCGGAATATCCAACTTTTTTTACCAAACAAAGCACTTGTGTGATTGCAGATGGTGAGGCGATTCATGTGCCTAAGGTGTCGGAAAAGCTAGATTACGAAGTGGAATTGGCTTTTGTTATTGGAAAGCGTTGTCGGCATGTGTCATTAGAAAACGCACATAAAGTGATCGCTGGTTATACTTTGGTTAATGATGTCTCAGTACGTGATTGGCAGTTTCGCACGCCAACTTGGACCTTAGGTAAGTCGTTTGATACGCATGGACCCATGGGGCCGTGGATTGTCACCGCGGATGAAATTAATGATCCACATAACCTGAATTTACAAACGTGGATAGACGATGAATTGCGCCAATCATCGAATACCCAACACATGATTTTTAATTGTTATGAAATGATTGCCTATTTAACACTGGCGATGACTTTAGAGCCGGGGGATGTTATTGCTACCGGTACGCCAAGTGGTGTCGGCGTTAAAATGAAACCGCGAGGCTATATGAAAGCAGGGCAAACGGTAAAAATCGAAATTGAGCATGTTGGTTCCTTGGTTAATCCAGTGATTGATGAGCCAAATGACTTTGTTTTGCCGCTATAGTTGTATATTTACACGGGACAAATGAAAACTGTAGGGCGTGGCTTTAGCCCGCCTTTAGAATCGATGCGTGGCATTGGCGGGCTAAAGCTACGTCCTACCAATAATATAGAATGTCCCGTGTTAAGTGCGTAACCGCTGATTGCAAAGGCGGACTTCAGTTCGCCCAATAGTTTCAGTTTTTACCGCAACAGCGCTTAAATTTCTTGCCACTACCACAGGCGCAAGGCGCATTCAGGCCTTGGTTTATTGGTCCTTCGCTTGAGCCAACAGATTTAACTTTGCCATCAAGATAAAACCAGTGGCCTTGTTTTTTTACGAAGCGACTGATTTCATTCATCACTTGCGCCTCGCCATCCTGAGTAAAATAGGCTTTAAACTCAACGATACCTTTGCTGTCTTTTTCTGTGCCTTTTTTGGTGGAAATAATGTCTAAGCTAGTCCATTCGCCCGTTTCTTTGGAAAAGTCGATAGCTTCGGGGCGACTAGGCGCATCCCATGATTGTAATAAATAATCTCCGTTACGCATTGCGTAGGCGGTAAAACGTGAACGCATTAAGGCTTTGGCCGTTGTTGCGTGGTTTTTTCCGGAATGTAGCAGTTCACAACATTGATTATAAGGAAGGTCGGAGCCGCAAAGGCAATTGTTCGCTTGTGTAGTCATTTTTAGGTATTAATAATCACTTAGTTTTTATGAAATACGCTATTTGCGTAGCCAGATTTAAGTCGTGTAGATTAGGCAGTTAAGCAGATAGCAACCATTGCTTTGATGCTGTCCAGCTCACTTTGTAGTTTTTCCAGTGACTGGTCGCAATCGGTTGGTGTTAATTGCAGCTCATTCATTACTTGATCCAAGTTGATTGTTTCATGAGTATCACCGATATTCAAACGTGCAAGTAGACTGTCGTTGAGATAGGTAAGTAAGTTGAGCTGATAATGATTGCCTCGATAATAAGGGTTATGGTGATGGTATACCACTTCTACCACTTCAGGCGGCATATTCCAGGTTTTTAATAGCCAACTACCTAATTCTGCATGATCCACACCTAAAGCAAACTTTTCTAACGGATATAAGTTTAGCGTAGGATTTGCTTCTGCCAGATTAGAGAGTATTTTAAATTCCTTAATAAATTGATCGGCTAATAGCGGTAAGCCAATATTGTGCATTAAGGCGACGAAAAAGACGGTTTGCGTTTCGAACCTATATTCATTAGCTAATTTTTTATTTAAATCACTCATTAAATGCGTACTTGCTAAAGCATGAGTCCAGAAAGCGCGTGTGCCAATAATGCCTTCAATAGGGCTTTTTAATGGCGACAATGCCGACAAGCCTAAGACGAGATCAAAAACAAATTGATAGCCGAGCACATGACTGATGGCATCATGCACGCTGGTAATTTTACCTTTATATCCATACAGAGGAGATCTAGCCCAGCGAATGACTTGTGTTATTAATAAGGGGTCTAGTTCCACAATTGCGGCTAATTTGCGAACGTCAGCTAATGGGTCTGCGGCGAGTTGCATAATTCGTGTTGCAATGCCTGGCAGTGGTGGGAGTTGTTTGATCTGGCTAACAGCGGCCATTAGATCAATAGGAGGTGTTATTGGCGCGTTTTTGCTGTCTATGCACTTGAACGTCCAATCAATTAACGATGGTTCCATACCGGTATCCTAATTAGTTAAGTTCGAGGCGTTTTAGTTTGCGATACAGAGTGCGTTCGCTAATATCCATTTCTGCGGCCATCAGTTTACGGTTGCCTTGATGTTTTGTTAATAGCGTATTAATTACATCATATTCCATCTGGATGAGGGGATTTGCGTTACTTCGTGAGCTAGAGATAGAAGGCTGGATATGCTCTATTTCTGAGCTTTGTTGTGGCATATAAGTAATGTCATTTACTGTTATATGCTGATTAGTACAAAGGCTACAGGCAAGTTGTAAACAGTTTTTTAGCTCCCTGATATTGCCTGGCCAAGTATGTTTTAACAGCTTAATTAAAGCAGGTTTAGCAATGCTGTATTGTTGTTCATCACGCTGACCTAATTGCGCTAATAAATACTGACTTATTTCAGGAATGTCGTGCAATCGTTCACGTAATGGCGGTACTTGTATGGGAAACACGGATAAACGGTAATATAAATCTTCACGAAATTGTCCTGCTTTCACCATTGCTGGTAAATTCCTGTGCGTTGCACAAATAATACGGACATTTGATTTTAATGCTGTTGTGCTGCCAACTCTCCGAAACTGGCCAGACTCCAGAGCACGTAACAGCTTTGGTTGCTGGGCTAATGGTAAGTCGCCTATTTCATCAAGAAATAAAGTACCTTTATCGGCCAATTCAAATAGTCCTTTTTTTGCGTTGGTTGCGCCAGTAAATGCGCCCTTTTCATGACCAAAAATTTCACTTTCAAATAAATCATCACTGAGTACAGTGCAGTCTACTACGACTAATTCATATTCTTTGCAGGGTGAATGCTGATGAATAAATTCAGCGGCCAGCTCTTTACCTGTGCCTGTTTCGCCCATTAAAAAAACAGGTGCTCGTGTTTTAGCGGCTTGGCTTAGTTTTTGTTGGTAGACGGTAAATGTCGCGCAACTACCCGCCATATTTTGCATGTCACTGGTTGTTAATGTGTCCGTGGCTTGCGTGATGGATTCTCCTAAATAGATTTTGCCATCTTTATCTAGGAGAGGGTAGCCACGTATTGTGAGTTGTCGCTCTGCTTGTATTTCAATCGCATCGTAGGCTTCTAATTTTTGAAATAATTGTTGATGTCGGCAATGGGGGGATTTATCGCAGCAGGGCTGACCAATGCAATCAGCTCTGGCAACAGAGAATTGTTGTTCCCATGCTTTATTTAATCCCACGATAGTGAGCGTACTATCAATAATGATAAATGGACGTTCGTGCGTTTCTAGTAGAAACTCAAGTGAAACTGAATTTTCAAACATAATATCTTTATTTAAGACAAAGCTGTCATGACTGTCATTCTGACCTGTCAGTGCTGTCAGGAGACTGACAAAACTGTCAGTCTGTAGGCTTTATTCTAGTTGAATATCGCTGTATTTCAAGGCCTTTAAAAGTTGGCATCAGGATTGCAATATAAGATTTGTAATTTGAATTTTTAATGCCACTCCTACTGTGAAGTAGGGTCGGAAAGCTTCAGGTCTTTTGTTACAAAAGATAGCTGGGTTATGTAATCCATAAGGGTAATCCGATGAAAATCTATAAATTAATATTAGCCATTTCAATAAGCTTATTTAACAGTGGTGCCTTTTCTGCAAGTATTCCCTTTGACGCTTCTGGCCTTTTGAAAACGGGAAATACTTACGCAGGTGGTATTAATTTGGTGTTAGATGGTACAACGATGAATAATGTAGGCGGGGGTAATATACTAAATAGTGTGCTTGATGGAAAAAGCCTAGCCTATGCTTATTGTATTGATATATATCATGGCATTGGCCTGAATCAAACGTACAACGCCAATTACAACAATAAAGCCCTTTTTGATGATCGCCTTGAATTAACAGAAATAAACGGCGGCAAAATTGCTTGGCTAATTCTGAATATAGCTGAAACTGCGCTTGAGAAATATCAGCAAGCTGGCTTGCAGGCATTGATTTGGGAGCAAGTTTATGGCGCGGCAAGATTCACACTCAATGCTTCAACAAATAATAATATAAAGATTGCGTATCAAGCCTATTCAGCGGCACTAGGCGCTAATACTGCATCTGTTAATGACGTTTTGTGGATTAGCCCTTATCGAAATACTACGTCACACCAAGATTTAGTGGCTTGGGGAGCGCCGATTAAGCTACAGGATACTGTAGATGTGCCGACTCCTGAAACTATATGGTTGCTTGCTATTGGGATTGCGGGACTAGCCGTATCTTCACGTAAAAAGCACCCGTTTATTGCATAGCTTCTGATAAATCCTGCCATTAAATAAGCAGGAATTTACTAAAAACACGTCGAGTGATCTTGTAGGAAGAGCACTCGACGTGTTTTTTTTGATTATTGTCAGCTTATTATGCCGATTAGGGTGTTTTGTTGTATATTGGTTTAGACTTCAAAAGGTCACAACGTATTGTTATTTACCTTCAAACTTGAGCGAGCAACATAATGAAAGCGGATATTGGATTAATTGGCCTTGCGGTCATGGGGCAAAATTTAGTCTTAAACATGAACGATCATGGTTTTAAAGTGGCGGTTCATAACCGTTCACGGGGAAAAACAGATGATTTTCTTGCAGGGCCTGCAGCAGGAACTGAAGTAACAGGTGCTTACTCATTACAAGAATTAGTTGATGGCTTAAAGAGTCCGCGAGTAGTTATGTTAATGGTCAAAGCGGGTGAAGTGGTTGATAGTTATATCGATCAATTAACACCTCTATTATCTGCGGGCGATGTGATTATCGACGGTGGTAATTCTTTATATATGGACAGCAACCGTCGCACGGTTGATTTAGCTGCAAAAGATATTTTATATGTCGGTTCTGGTGTTTCCGGTGGTGAAGAAGGTGCGCGTAACGGGCCTTCAATTATGCCTGGTGGAAATAAAGCAGCTTGGCCAATCGTACAGCCAATTTTACAAGCAATCTCTGCGAAAGTAGACGGCGAGCCATGTTGTCAGTGGGTTGGTGAAGAAGGTGCAGGGCATTATGTGAAAATGGTGCATAACGGTATTGAGTATGGCGATATGCAAATTATTTGCGAAGCTTACCAATTGTTATCGGAAGGCTTAGGTTTAGCTGCTGATGAGATTCAGGCAATTTTTGCGCAGTGGAATAAAGGTGTTTTAAATTCTTATTTAATTGAAATTACCACTAATATCTTAGCTTATAAAGATGAAGATGGAGAGCCTTTAGTTAATAAAATTTTAGATACAGCGGGACAAAAAGGTACGGGTAAATGGACAGGTATTAATGCATTAGATTTAGGTGCGCCATTAACCTTGATCGCTGAATCTGTGTTTGCTCGTTGTTTATCGGCACAAAAAGAAGAGCGTGTTCGCGCTTCAAAAATCTTACCTCAAGCTAGCGCTAAATTCTCTGGGGATAAAGAAACCGCA
>Ga0209081_1002480_pt1 | contig 10709 bp, 10 predicted proteins | sample GOMGulsemesocosm_4_FD_184636 | JGI IMG/M metagenome (GOLD analysis project Ga0209081, IMG submission 184636) | Methane-oxidizing microbial communities from mesocosms in the Gulf of Mexico - GOM15B Gulf of Mexico (SPAdes) (version 2) | ecosystem: Environmental > Aquatic > Marine > Cold seeps... | reverse complement strand
AAAAATAAAATAAGGCTTTGCTACCGCTTGTGATTGATATTTTAAAGTATTCATCAGTTACCCTTCTATGTTCGGTGGCCAGTTATTAGTATCAAGCTCTGACGTCCACTTTAAGAATTCAGCTAAATCATCAATCTCTTGATCAGTTAAGTTGAATTGTGGCATTTGACGACGACCTGGAATGTTTAATGGTTGAGCTTTCATCCAGCCATTTAAAAAAGCTTTAAAACCTGCTTCACCGCCACGGCGAATATAAACATTACCTAGCTCAGGTGCAAAATATGCGCCTTCACCAATTAACGTATGACAGCCGATACAGTTATTTTTTTCCCACAAATGTTTACCATTTGCTACTGCCTCGGTAATATTTTCTCGATTATCCCGTTTGGGCATTTCTTTTACAGTGTGAAAAGTCAAAGCTAAGAATATTAAGAAGAAGAAAACACTTCCTCCGTAATAAATATTCCTTGCCATGCCTTTAGTAAAGTTCTCTGACATGGGTATTCCCCCTAATTGAATTATAAAATTCATGCGTTAGTGTTATATTACGTGTTTGCATTAGTCACTTATATTAATAACCATTTAAATGATAGCCTACATAACGAGAGCAATAGTTTGATAGAAATCAAGTTTATTGGGAGTTGTAATAGAATGTGTCGAAAAGTTAATAATTATTGCGCCATATCAAAAATAACGCGCTGATTTAATTTAAAAAACAGTTTATCCCATATAACGTAAACTCCCATCTCAGGAATGAAAAAGTAGCACCCTGGTTTTTATAGAAGTAAACAACGTATAAAGATGGTTTTTATTCATAACTGTGCTTTACTTATATTTGTGCTTTTATTTTTACATACAGGACAAGGGCTTTTAAATGAACAGTGTAACCCATAATGAAAAGGAATTTTTAGAGTCTGAGCAACTCGTTTCAACAACAGACCTTGAAGGACGTATTACTTACGCGAATGAAGCTTTTTGCCGTGTTGCCGGTTATACCTTGGATGAGTTAATAGGACAACATCATAATGTTGTTCGTCATCCTAATATGCCCAAGGCAGCGTTTGGAGACTTATGGACTAAACTAAAGCGTGGTGATTCATGGCGAGGCATGGTAAAAAACCGCTGTAAAGATGGCGGCTATTATTGGGTTGATGCTTATGTCACCCCTCTATATGAAAATAAAGTGATTACTGGTTATCAATCAGTAAGATCAAAACCAACATACGAGCAAAAGACAAAAGCACAACAATTTTATGACAACCTAAACAACGGAAAATCACCAAGTAGTTTTAATGAGAATATTAGTTTAAAGCGTATAATAGCTTGGTGTATTGTCGCCATAGCTTTTATAGCAAGCTGGTTACTTGTAGGTGAAGTAACATCATTAATTATTTTATTTATTGTATTTACTACTTTATTAACTCTTTTCTCAGAGGAGATAATAACTCTACCTAATTATATTCAAAAAAGAAAACAACAATTTGATAGCCCTTCTAGGCATATATATTTAGGCAGTGGTTTAACGAACACAATGAAATATCCTATTGAGTTATATTCTTCTAAAGTTAAAACCATATTAGGCCGAAGTAAGGATTCAGGTGAATCACTAGTCCATTTAGCCAATGATTTACAAATCACATCAAAAGAAATGCTTGAAGGAATCAATGAAGAAAACTCTCATTTAGATCAATTATCTACTGCAATTACAGAAATGAGTGCCACTATCCAAGAGGTGAGTCAAAATACTACACAAACCCACGACAAGGTAGTGAATGCTCAAGATGGCTGTCATAAAAGCATTGATATAATAGACCAAAGTCAAGCTAAGATTTTAACACTAACATTAGATGTAGAAAATGCTGCCACTAACGCAAACACTTTAGTCGATGATGTAGATAAAATATCAACAATAATGTCTGAAATTCAATCTATTGCAGACCAGACCAATTTACTTGCATTAAATGCGGCTATTGAAGCAGCCCGTGCTGGAGAGCAAGGTCGAGGTTTCGCAGTGGTTGCCGATGAAGTAAGAACCTTAGCAAGTAGAACACAAGATGCAACAGGTAAAATCCAATCATCCGTTGTTGAATTACAAAGCACTCTAAAAAATTGGAGTGATATCATGTTAACCAGTAAGATTAGTGCTGATGAATGTAGCAATGATTCATCCAATATAAAACAAGCCATGCAAGACATTGTAAGCTACATTGATGAGATTAGTGATATGACCGCACAAGTAGCAACAGCAACCGAAGAACAAAGCGTTGTCGCCAATGAAATAAACCAAAGCATTGTGACTATATATGGCATTTCAACAAGTAATACTCTTTTAGCCGAAAAAGTAGATAAGATAGGTTTAGACGTGAGCAATAGTGCCAATACCATTAAAGAATTGAGCACAACGTTTAACTAACCTAACTTAATCCAAATGGTATTACATGTTTTTTACAATAACCGCCCCCTTCATTCTAGGGTGTGGGCCACACTCGTATGGAAACTCACCTGCTTCATTAAAAGTGCGTTGATAACTTTCATCGGGAAAAAAATAATCAGGCTCTTCTTTTTCTAGTTGTTTAAACCAAACACTGTGATATTGGCGTTTTTCAACATTTTTCCAAATAACTGTATCTCCTTTCTCCACTGTTATCTCTGTAGGAACAAATTTCATTTTATAAATTTCAACGACATGTTCTTTAGAAAAAACACTCATAGATACAATGACTAACAAAACAAAAGTGACAGTACGCATAACAATTCCTCTTAAACATTGATTTCGCCAATTAACAAAAATCAACTTTATTTCACTTTAATTTAAACCTTTTCAACAAAGGTTACCACTTAATCATAAATATTCGGGGGAATAATTATGATTAAAGATACTAGCGATCAAGATGTCTCGATCGCACCACAAAAAAGCAAACCAAAGAAATTACTCACCATTGCCATAAGCCTAACCGTGCTTGTTGGTATTATTTGGCAGGTGGCACCCGCAGCAAGTCGTTGGAGCCAAGCACAAAAATCAGTTTCACTTGAACGAGTCCGAATTGCCACTATCACCCGTGGCGATTTCATTCGTGATATTTCCGTACTTGGTAGAGTTGTCGCAGCGATTCGGCCAACAGTTTATAGCCCCGCCGACGGCACTATTACGCTAGCCGTAGAGGCTGGACATGAAGTTGATAAAGGGCAAGTGCTAGCAACACTAGATAGCCCAGAGTTAACAAATCAATTATTTCAGCAGCAAGCTATTCTAGAAAAATTACAATCAAGTTTAGCGAGACAAAAAATTCAAGCGAAAAAGCAAAAACTCATTGACCAAAAAGCGGTAGATCTTGCCAACGTGAAGTTAACCACAGCAAAAAGAGAAAAAAGGCGCTCTGACTTGGGTTATGAAAAGAGTGTGATTAATCAAATAGATTTTGAGAAATCTCAAGATGATCTTGAAAATGCACAGCTTCTCTATAAGCATGCTGTGCAAGATGCCATGTTGAACAGTGAAAGCCTTAGCTTTGAAAGCAAAGCAATATCACTAGATTTATATCAGCAAAATTTATATGTTGTAGAACTTCAGCGCCAAGTTGATGCGCTTACTATCACTTCACCCGTTAACGGCATTGTTGGTAATTTAAGTAGCAATAACAAAACCTTCTTATCTAAAAACCAGCCTATTCTCATGGTGGTAGATCTAAGTAACTTTGAAGTAGAAATAGATATTCCTGAAAGCTATGCCGACGATTTAGCCATAGGTATGGATGTAGATATTAGTTTTGAGCAGGAAAAGTTTAGCGCTCGCCTAGTAACAATTTCCCCCGAAATACTGAACAATCAGGTTACTGGACGAGTGCGCTTTATTAAAGAAACGCCGAAAAAACTCCGCCAAAATCAACGGTTAAGCACACAAATAATTCTTGAACATAAAAGCAATGTGCTGCAAGTAAAGCGCGGACAGTTTATTGATAGCAGTGGCGGTAAGTTTGCCTACAAAATTGAAGATGGTATTGCAAAAAAAACGCCTATATCTATTGGCGCACGCAGCTTAAGTCATATTGAATTACTCAGCGGTCTTAAAGAAAACGATCAAATCATTATCTCAAATACCGACTTATTCAATTCTGCACAACAAGTACTGCTTAATTAAGGAAAGTACCTGAAGTTACTGTCATCCAGAATGAGTGAAGCGAATGAAGAATCTTACTCAAGAAGATCCTTGTCGTACCTACTCAGGATGACAACAATACAAACTGAACTAAATAAATATAGCTAAGCAACTAACAAATAAGCATAAAACAAGGAACATCACATGTTAATTATGAAAAACGTCAGTAAAGTTTTCCAAACAGTAGACATACAAACCCATGCGTTAAGAGACTTTAACTTAACCGTAAATGACGGTGAGTTTGTCAGTGTTACTGGCCCTTCTGGTTCTGGTAAAACGACTTTTTTAAATATAGCTGGTTTGCTAGAAGGCTACACCAGTGGTGAATTCACCCTTGACGGTGAAGACATAGGCAAGCTCAATGATAATGGCCGTTCACGCATGCGAAATCACAAAATAGGTTTTATTTTTCAAAGCTTTAATTTAATCCCTGATCTTAATTTATTCGATAATGTCGACGTACCACTGCGCTATCGCGGTTTTAATGCCAAAGAGCGTAAAATAAGAATTGAAGAAAACTTAGAGCGTGTAGGGCTAGCATCAAGAATGAAACATTTACCCAGCCAGCTTTCTGGTGGTCAACAACAACGTGTTGCTATCGCTAGAGCATTAGCAACTGATCCTCGTTTCTTATTAGCCGATGAACCTACCGGGAATTTAGATTCCGAAATGGCGCAAGGCGTTATGACTTTATTAGAAGATATTAATAAGCAAGGCACCACCATTATTATGGTGACCCATGACGCGCAATTAGCACAGCGCTCACCACGCACTATTCAAGTAATGGATGGTCGTGTGAGTGAACTAGATTTACACATTAACAATGCTAATCAACAAGCTACCGCTTAAAAGCCAATAAAATAAAAGATAAGAGAGAAATGATGTTTACCTATTATTTACGCCTCGCTTGGATCAGCATAATACGTCACTGGGGCTTAAGCCTAGTAATGGTATGCGCCATTGGTTTAGGTATTGGCGCAGCAATGACCACCATCACTGTAAATTATTTAATGTCGGCCAACCCCATCCCACATAAAAGTGAACAGCTTTTTTTCGTACAACTTGATAGTTGGGATGTTAATGAACCCTTTGATGAAGGTGTAAATCCGCCTGATCAATTGACCTATACCGACTCAACAAATCTGATGAAAGCTACCAAAGCATTTCGTCAAAATGTGCAAGCACAAGCTTATGGCGTAATAGAGCCTGAAGATGCAGATTTACTGCCCATTAGCGTTACCGCTAGAGCAAATTCTGCCGACTTTTTTGTTATGTTTGATGTCCCATTTATTTACGGTTCATCTTGGTCTGCACAAGCCGATATTGGCAAGGAACAGGTGATAGTTCTGAGCAAAAAAATTAATGAGCAAATTTTTGGCGGCGAAAACTCTGTAGGTAAAACAGTTAAGTTTGATAGCAACATTTTTAAAGTTATCGGTGTTATTGACCATTGGCAACCTAAGCCAAGGTTTTACGATATTAGCACCGGCGCCTTTAATGAGTCTGAAGATGTATTTGTTCCTTTTAGCTTGATTGCTGAAGAAAAAATCAGGCGTTCAGGTAATACCAACTGCTGGAAACCTAGTGGTGATGGTATGGCAGCATTTCTTGCTGGAGAGTGTATTTGGACACAATTTTGGGTAGAGCTAAGAAATGAGCAAGAAAAACAAGATTATATGACTTTTCTAAACGCTTACGTTGAAGAGCAAAAGCAATACGGCCGTTTTGAAAGGCCACTAAACAATCACCTTAGCAATGTAATGGAGTGGTTAGAAAAACAAGAAGTCGTTGCTGATGATGCCCGAATGATAATGGCCATGTCTTTCATGTTTTTAACCGTTTGCTTACTTAATACTGTTGGCTTACTGCTAGCTAAATTTCTTGGTAAAGCACCTGAAATTGGTCTACGCCAAGCATTAGGCGCAAGTAAAGCAACACTCTTTAGTCAATACATTATTGAGTCAGCCTGTATTGGCTTTGCCGGGAGGTTACTGGGTTTAGGTTTATCATTTTTAGGGTTAATCGGCATTGAAAGTTTGTACGGAGAATATATGCAAGGTTTGGCAACGCTCGATATGCCTATGATGATTTTAGCCATTGTTATGGCACTTGTTTGTACGATTATTGCTGGACTTTATCCAACGTGGCGTGCTTGCAACATATCCCCTGCGCAACAATTAAAGAACCAATAGGAGGTTTATTATGTTATCTGGCATGTTAGAAACAGGACTTATACTTCGCGCTTTAATGCGCAACAAAATTGGCGCTTTACTGATTGCCTTACAAATAGCACTCACCATGACTATTATTGTTAATGCCATTTTTATGATCCAAGACAGACAAACGCAAATGCTTAGAAGTAGTGGTGTTGACGAAGAAAACACCTTCTATTTAACCAACACTATATTTGGTCAAGATTATAATATTCAATCGGCCTTACAAACCGACTTAAACACTTTAAGAAACACCCCTGGCGTTGTCGATGCTATTCAAATAAATGCCATACCATTAAGCGGTGGTGGTTGGTCATCGGGTGTGCAAACAGAAGCAGGTGAAGATAAAGATACCATTGGTACCGCAATTTACATGGTTGATGATCATGCTATTAATGCGCTTGGTTTGGAGTTAATTGCTGGCGAAAACTTTAAAGATACGGATATTCAATGGCGAAAGTCAGGACAATCAACTTGGCCTAATAAAGTTATTGTTACCAAAGCCTTAGCATTAAGCTTATTTCCTGATGATTGGAACTCTGCCTTAGGCAAAACAGTTTTTATTTCTCAAAACCAAACCATACAAATTATTGGTATTTTAAAGCAACTACAAGCGCCATGGAATGGCTGGGATGGTGTTGAACGCAGTATGTTAATACCATTTCATATGGAAAGTAAGGGTAGCCGCTTATTCATTCGTACTGAGCCAGAAACGCGCGACCAACTAATGCCACAAATTGAAAAAATGTTAGCCGAAAGTGATAAAGGTCGAATAATACGTAGAATGCGTACTATGGAAGAAACCAGAGAACGTAGCTACCAAAGACATAACGCCACGAATAAAATACTCACCACCGTCGTTATTACCCTTACCATTATCACAGGTTTTGGCATTGTTGGTTTGGCCATATTTAGCATTAACAGACGCACTAAACAAATTGGCACTCGCCGCGCTTTAGGCGCAACCCGTTGGCAAATTATGCGCTATTTTATGGTTGAAAACTTGTTAATTTCAAGCCTAGGTATTGTTATTGGTTGTATTGGCGCAGTGTCGTTAAATATGTGGCTAGTGAAAACATTTAACTTAGCACCTATTAACATTGGATTAGTGCTTTTTGGCGTAGTTACCTTGCTTGTTGTTGGACAATTGGCGGTACTTTATCCGGCTAGAAAAGCTTCTTTAATATCGCCAGCAACAGCTACCAGAACGGTTTAGCTATTTATTCAGCTATGTACTAAACATAAAAACAAGGAACATGTTTACTCTGGGGCAGCAATGCCCCTGTTTTTTATTGCTTTGCGAGCTACTTAACCCCTTTAATCTCTATCTCTTCACTTTTATATTTACTCGCCGGTCTATCAACTTTAACGGCTTCATCTCCATTTACCCATTTAAGTAAACCACCTTCTGGATTATCTTTTTGTACTTCATTACAAGCTGACACACACTGTACGCACTGAGTACAAGTAAACTTAGCACGTTTCATGTTTCTAGTGGGCAATCGCATTGGGCAGGCTTGGTCGCAAGGTTTGTGCTTATTATATGATTCACATTCTCTACAAGCCTTAGCACGTACTCTATCAAATTTAATCACCATAGCTTTATTATTTGCCATCCAAATTAAACTTTGAAACAAACCCAATGCACAGCCATATTTACAAAACACATGACGAGCAAAAATAAAGTCGGCAGTAAAGAGTAAGGTGGCAACTGTAATAAAAATACTAGCACCAAAATCTAAATCAAAATTAGCTAAACCAACTAGTAACATAGTTGGATCAAGCAAATAACTAAGTAAACCAACAGCCCAGATAAATGCCATACTTATCGCGGCCATAAACACCATAAATTTAGGCAAAAAACCGTTGCTTTGCTTACTGGCTTTTTCCCATATTGTCACCCTGTTAAGCTTTTTCAACATTAAGTCATTTATCACTTCCACCACAGAGAAATGTGGGCATAACCAACCACAATAAATCCGGCCATATTTCCAAATCAATAAACCACTCACTGCAACAAAAGCCATACCAGGAAGCAAAACGCGAGTGAATATTTTAATCGCAGCATCTATACTATTCCCACCACCATGCAAAATAGAATCAATGCTTATAGTCCATGCTTGACCAAAAATGATAAAGTGCCCCAAATCGAGATCAAAACGAAAAACATTTAATAATGGAGCAAAAAGAAACAGGGCAAAAAAAGCTATTTTCGCAGTTATTCTAGCTTGTTGTAGCGTTAAAAAAGTTGCCATAAATGCCAAAGTAAAAGGTAAAACAAAACAACATTATAAAACATTTTTATAAAATGCCTTTATTCTAGATCAGCCTTCATATGATTAAGATGTGTTATCATTATCAAATTATAAAATCCCCTTTGAGAATAGCTTTGGACAAATCACAATATTTTTATCGCACAATAGTATTCACTCGCAAAGCCGGCATTATTGCTCTAGCTGATATTAACAACCCACAAGAAAGCACTGAACTAGAAGAATGGTTTGGCGTGGTTATTTCACTTGCTGATGGCAAACATACACTTGAAGAATTAACTGCTTTTATGCGTCAGCAATACCAACAAATACCAACAAGTTTAGATGACACCCTTGAATCAGTTATTGAACGCTTGATAGAAGGCAACATGATAAAATTAAGTAAAAAAGCAGTAGAGCTTCCCTATTATTTAGCCGCTCCTATTGAGCAATTAGATATTGAGAAAGCACAGAAATTAATAAAAGAAGATGGTTATGCCGTTCATTAATGACAAACAACTCAATTGGCACTAATCAATCATATTAACTAAGCGATCTGATTGGTATAACCTTTAATAAAGATGAAAGAGTATTTTACTGATGACCGAAGATAAAGCCTTAGCGCTTGCGCCACTAATAACTCCCTTTGCATTTACTTTTTATGCTTATATTTCAGATGTGCCAGGCTTCAATATGGATAGTGGCATATTGGACTTTATCGGGCTATTTGTCGGTTTAACTTTAGCAGCCATTCCCGTTGCTTATATCTACATGTTTTTTATTGGTGGAAAATTTTGGGGAATGCTAAAAAGAAGACGACGCGTTAACATTTTCACTATAACATTTGGCTCAATATTCGTAGCAGACATACCTATGCTACTTATTTGGCCTGTCACACAAGGAAATGAGTTCTATTTAACCTTACAGTTATTTTCATTTGTGGGTTTAATGGTTGGCCTTAATTGCTGGTTTTTACTCAACTTAGATAAATTCAAAGCTCGATTTAAAAAGCATGACTAATTTATCCTTTCGTAAACAACGCTACCACTAACACCAACATAAGGATCCAAAAACCAGAGAGTAATTGCCAAAACAATACCTGAGATTTATTTTTAGTCACTTTAGGATCATCTAACAAATAACTTGGGTTAGGTTTTTTCAGATCCTTAATAAATTCAGGAATATTATCGTAGCGCTGTTCAAGATCAAAACTAACACCGCGCTCTAAAGTACGATCAAACCACACTGGAATAATAGGGTTAGCTTCAGTAGCTGATATATAACGTAAACGGTCATATTCAAAAGCTGTTTGGCATTCTTCTATTTTATTGCCATAAGGCAATTTACCCGTAAAGATTTCATAGGTTATCGTCGCTAAAGCATATAAATCACCTTGAACACCAGTATTTTTACCAAGTAAATATTTTGGATCTGAATAGGTAGCAGTTCCCAAAACTCCTTCATGTTCTAGCGGAACAAATACCTCGGCAAGGCCAGCAACAAATACTGAACCAAAATCAACAACTTTAATTCTATTATTTTCATCAACAAGTATGTTTCCTGGTTTTAAATCTTGGTGAATTGTTTCCATTTTATGAAAAGCAGACAAACCTTGCGCTATTTGTTCAACAAGACTAAAAGCTACTTTAGGCTTAGGAAAGTGGTTTTGTTCCATCCATTTGTCTAACGAAATCCCTTTAACCTGTTCCATTAAATAATACAAACAAGTTCGAGGTCGCTGTTGTTTGATTATTTTCACCACATGGTCACTGTTAATGCGTTTACCAATCCACTCTTCTTGAATAAAACGGTCAATATAGCCTGTATCTTCTTCAAAGTTAACAGAGGGTGTTTTCATTACCATCTGCTCACCTGTGTCGGTATCTTCCACTAAATAAAGCTGACTTCGGCTACTAGCAAAAAATTCATTCAGCACTTTATAGCCGTCGAGTATCACACCATTATCAAGCGGAGGAGGAAAAGGCAAACGGGTTAGTTTTGAGTTATAGTCATTTAAACTCTCATTAGGTAATGAGGCTATTTGGCACAACGAACCACTAATATTGTCATCACTGCCATTATCAAAAG
>Ga0209081_1002479_pt1 | contig 10709 bp, 8 predicted proteins | sample GOMGulsemesocosm_4_FD_184636 | JGI IMG/M metagenome (GOLD analysis project Ga0209081, IMG submission 184636) | Methane-oxidizing microbial communities from mesocosms in the Gulf of Mexico - GOM15B Gulf of Mexico (SPAdes) (version 2) | ecosystem: Environmental > Aquatic > Marine > Cold seeps... | reverse complement strand
GCCAAAACTGATCCTGGATGTCTGGGCGGATAAGATCGAAGAGGCCTCGGAAGGCCGTATCAAGATCGACCGCTACCCATCCATGCAACTAGGTGGCAAGCCACCAGAGCTGATGGACCAAGCCATCGATGGCGTTGCCGACATTGTCTGGACCGTTGTGGGTTATACACCCGGCCGCTATCCGTCGACCGAAGTATTCGAACTGCCATTCATGATGACCGACGCTCGTGCGGTGTCGCGTGCTTATTGGGAAATGTTCGAAACCCACATGAAAGACACCGAGTTCAAGGATCTCAAGATCCTCGGAACTTGGGTCCACGGCCCCGGCATGATCCACACCTCGGATCCGGTTTCCACACCTGATGACCTGCGCGGCATGAAAATCCGTGGCGGTTCGCGCTCGGTTAACTCGCTGCTGACCGAGCTGGGTGCAACCCCGGTTGGTATGCCAGTTCCTGCTGTGCCCGAAGGCCTGTCCAAAGGCGTGATCGACGGGACTACAATTCCGTGGGAAGTCACCGCAGCCCTGAAAGTACCAGAGCTGGTCACCAACCACACCGAGTTCACCGGCAAAGCGCTGTACACGCTGACCTTTGTGCTGGCGATGAACAAGCCTAAGTTCGACAGCTTGCCTGCCGATCTGCAGCAGATCATCGACGACAATTCGGGTCTGGAATTCTCGGTATTTGCCGGTGGTACCCAGGAAGACTCCGATGGTCCTTCGCGCGAAATGGCGCTGGATATGGGTAACAACGTGATCACCCTGGACGCCGCCCAAACCGCCGAATGGCGTGAGCGTGCGCAGCCGATCTATGACAAATGGCTGGCTGACATGACCGAAAAAGGCATCGACGGCCAGGCGCTGATCGACGAAGCAACCATGCTGATCGAGAAATACTCGAAGTAAGTTTGGTGCTGACCAAATGGGCCGCAGTGAGCACTTCACTGCGGCCCTACTTGTGACGCGAAAGGAATGCGTAACTATGCACAAGTTGATGTTACAACTGGCCAGATTCATGGCTGCCGCCGGTGGCTTAGTTCTCACCTTGCTGATCTTTCTCACCTGTCTGTCGATTTCCGGGCGCCTGCTAAATGGGCTGTTCCACGGTGATCTGATGCAGAGCCTTGCTCCGGGATTTTCTGAGTGGATGATTGCCATCGGCGTCGGGCCGATCAATGGCGATTTTGAATTGGTCGAGGCCGGGGTGGCCTTTGCCATCTTTGCCTTTCTGCCGCTGTGCCAGATCACCTCGGGGCACGCTTCGGTTGATATTCTGGTCGATAGTTTCCCACGTCGGGTGAATAGCTTCTTGCGCATGGTGACCGAGATTGTCTTTGCTGCGGTGCTGGTTCTGATTGCCTGGCGGCTAGAGGCTGGATTGGTCAGCAAATTGAACAACGGCGAGACCTCGTTCCTGCTGGAATTCCCGGTTTGGTGGGCCTATGCCGCCAGCCTGGTTGCCGCCGTGGTTGCTGCCATAGTTGGCGTTTACATGGGTGTCGTACGCACCATTGAATTTTTGACCGGCCGTATCCTGGTCTGGGACGGTCTGGAGACTGAACAGTGACTGCACTTGAAATTGGAATCGCCTCTTTCCCGCTCTTGATGGTGTTGATATTTCTGCGGGTGCCCATTGGCCTGTCGATGTTTCTGGTTGGTCTGGGCGGGCTGATGATCGTCACTGACGGTACACTCGTGGCCTTTGGGCGCCTCAAGAATGAAACCTATTCGACCTTTTCCTCCTATTCGCTGACCATCGTGCCGATGTTCCTGCTGATGGGGCATTTTGCAACACTGGGCGGCATGTCCAGCGCGCTGTTCAAAGCGGCCGAAGGCTTTCTGGGCCATCGCAAAGGTGGCGTCGCGATGGCGGCTATTGGCGCCTGCGCCGGTTTTGGTGCGATCTGTGGCAGCTCACTTGCGACCGCTGCCACCATGGGGCGGGTGGCATTGCCCGAGCTTAAGCAATACGGCTATGCCGGCGGGTTCTCGGCAGCCACGCTGGCGGCGGGCGGTACTCTTGGCATTCTGATCCCACCCTCGGTGGTGCTGGTGATCTATGCCATCCTGACCGAACAGAACATTGCCAAGCTGTTTCTCGCGGCCTTTATCCCTGGCCTGCTTGCGGCGTTTGGCTATGTGATCGTCATCTCGATCTATGTGCGGCTGTATCCTGAATCCGCCGGCACCCGTCCCGCGGTTCCATGGGGCGAGCGCTTTGCGGCGTTGTTCAAAGTCTGGCCGGTGTTGATGGTGTTTGGTCTGGTGGTCGGCGGTATCTATCTGGGCTGGTTCACCCCAACCGAGGGCGCGGCAGTGGGGGCATTTGGCACCGGGTTGATTGCCTGGCTGAACGGCGGGTTGAACCGCCTGACCCTGACCGACAGTTTCATGGTCACCGCACGCTCGACCGCAATGATCTTCTTCATCGTGCTGGGGGCTGGGTTCTACAACGGCTTTCTGGCACTGACCAAAGTGCCGCAGGAACTGGCCGATTTTGTCGTCAGCCAAGGCTTTAGCCCGTGGATGGTGCTGACGTTGATTCTGGTGTTCTATCTACTTTTCGGCTGTCTGATGGACAGCCTCAGCATGATCCTGCTGACCATTCCGATCTTCTTTCCGGTGATCTCGGCGATGGATTTCAACATGGTTTCACTGCCAGCCATGCAAGCATCCGCGGCGATGGAAGTGCTGAACGTCGGCGTACCTGACGGCATGGGGACGGGAATGCTCGCCTCGATCCAAGAGGCCATTGCCACTGGGATGGAGCTAACCCGCGATCAGATGAAAGAGCTGGGCATCCGCGTCACCCAAGGCATGGCCGACAGAATTGAAGCGGAATATGTCGCCATCTGGTTCGGCATCCTGGTTCTGATCGTGGTCGAAGTTGGTCTGATCACTCCGCCGGTGGGGATGAACCTCTTCATTATCAATGCAATGGACCGCAAGACCAAGATGATCGACACCTATAAGGCGGTGATGTTCTTTGTCGCTTCTGATCTTGTCCGGGTGATTATTCTGGTACTGTTCCCGATCATCACCCTGTTGCCGCTGATGTTGATGCGCTGACCGGTCAGCAAACCAAATCGTTATCCGCAAAGAGCACTCTGCTCGTTCCTTGCGGATAACGGCCATTTGATGATGAGAGTTTTAAATTCATGTCGCGTTTTTTGCAGCGGCATGACGATAGTGCATTATTGTGCATAATCTCTACGCATTATGTTGCATGGAGCAGTTTCCGGTGCATTATGTCATTCTACGAGGGTTCAGCGCCAGGGAGGGCGCTGCGCCGCCGGACTATTTGTTCCGGTTGCCGTTTAGGGAGAAGCCAAAATGACCGCCAATGCCAATGCAGCCAGCTATTTTGTTGACCGTCATAGCCAAGAACGCCCCGACAAAATCGCCTTTCGCGAGGCTGCAGGGAAGAAGCGTAGCCTCAGCTATGGACAGTTGGCCATAGACAGCGCCCGAATCGCCGGTGCGATATGTCGTGCCGGCATTGCGCGCGAAGCCCGCGTGGCAATGCTGGTATTGGACCAGATCGAATTTCCACAATTTTTTTGGGGTGCGTTGAAATCCGGTGTGGTTCCCGTGCCGCTGAACACGTTGCTGTCCACCTCGGTTTATGAAGCCATCCTGCGCGACAGCCGCGCCAGTGCTCTGATTATCAGCGCTGAGCTGTGGCCGGTGGTCAAAACTGCCGCGGAGGCGGCCCCCGACCTGCAGCACATCGTGGTAATCGGCGACGTTGTACCCGAGGGTACCCAGGGGTTTGAAAATTTCATCGCGGGTGCCGACCCCATGCCGCCGGTCGAGTGTTCAGGGGACGAGACCGCGTTCTGGCTCTACTCCTCGGGCTCAACCGGACTGCCCAAAGGCGTGCGCCATGTGCATAGCGCGCTACGTGCCACTGCGGAAACCTACGGTGCACAGGTCATGCAACTGACGGAAACCGATGTGGTTTTTTCGGTCGCCAAATTGTTTTTTGCCTACGGAATGGGCAACGCGATGAACATGCCGATGGCGGTTGGTGCCACAGCAGTGCTGCTTAACGGTCGTCCAACACCAGAGATTGTATTGGATGTTCTGGAGGCAGAGCAGCCCACCGTTTTCTGCGGCGTGCCCACTCTTTATGCCGCGACGTTGGCGCAGCTAGAAATGGTGATGAAGCCAGACACGCCACTTCGGTGTTGCATCTCCGCAGGCGAAGCACTGCCAGAAGACATCGGTCTTAGATGGCGGGAACTATGGGGTGTTGATATCTTGGATGGCGTCGGCTCGACCGAGATGTTGCATATCTTTCTCTCCAACGCGCCGGACGATGTGGTGTACGGAACCTCGGGTGTCGCTGTGCCTGGCTATCAACTTCGTCTTGTTGACGAGAGTGGCGCAGAGGTGCCGCAAGGTGAGATCGGCGAATTGCTGGTGCGAGGAGACTCGGCGGCAGATGGCTATTGGAACCAGCGAGATAAAAGCCGTGAAACATTCGAGGGCGAGTGGACCCGCACCGGCGACAAATACGAACGCGACCCGCAGGGACGTTATGTCTACTGTGGCCGCACCGATGACATGTTCAAAGTTTCAGGTATCTGGCTGTCACCGTTTGAGGTTGAACAGGCACTGATCTCACATCCTTCGGTGCTGGAAGCGGCAGTGGTCTCGGCCCGTGACGGCGAAGGGTTGGAAAAACCCAAAGCCTATATCGTACTGAAAGAAGGGGCGCCCAGCTCCGAACTGGCTGCAGAGCTAAAGGCCTATGTCAAAGACAAGATCGGCAAATGGAAATACCCGCGCTGGATTGAATTTATTGAGGATCTGCCCAAAACAGCCACAGGCAAAATCCAACGGTTCAAGCTGCGCCAGGACGTTTGATGGGTTTTTTCTAGCGAGATCAAGAGTATGTGACAGTCAGCGGAGTCGCATTGGAATTTGCTTGTTACGGGCCGCCGCCAGACAAGGCCGCAACCATAATCATTCTGCACGAAGGTCTGGGCTGCGTGGCGCTGTGGCGTGTCGTGCCTCAGCAGCTGGCCGAGGCAACGGGCCTGGGGATTTTTGTCTAATCCTGTCAGGGTTATGGTTCGTCGGCCCCGGTGTCCTTGCCTCGATCATTGGACTTCATGGCGAATGAGGCGGTGGATGTCCTACTTGAAATGATGAAATGTGCAATATAACACATAAGTCGAGCCGAAATCGGGCCGGGCATCATCTCGATTTGGGGTGAGTTCAGCATTATTGTGCATATTGTGCTTTACGTGCGACTGGTCACTGCAGTAGGCTGTATCTTACGGCAGACTCAGGAGCACGATGATGACCCAGGTGATTGACTTTCAGACCGACCCCTCGAAATACCGCCACTGGCGGGTCGAGTATGACGGCGAGATCGCCAATCTGTTCATGGATGTAGATGAGACGGGCGGGTTGTTCCCGGGGTACGAGCTAAAGCTGAACTCCTATGACCTAGGTGTTGACATCGAACTGGCAGACGTGGTGCAGCGGATGCGGTTTGAACACCCCGAGGTCAAAGTGGTGGTGATGCAATCCGCTAAGGACAAGGTGTTTTGTGCCGGCGCCAATATCCGCATGCTGGGCGGTGCCAGCCATGCGCATAAAGTGAACTTCTGTAAGTTTACCAATGAAACACGCAACACGTTTGAGGCCGCGGAGGCCGATTCTGGCCAGATGTATATGGCGGCGATCAAAGGCGCTTGCGCTGGCGGTGGCTACGAGTTGGCGCTGGCTTGCAATCATATCATGCTGACCAATGACAGCGCCTCTTCGGTTGCGCTGCCCGAAGTGCCCCTGCTGGCAGTGTTGCCGGGCACCGGTGGACTGACGCGGGTGACCGACAAGCGCAAAGTGCGACGCGACCTGGCTGATGTGTTCTGTTCGGTCGAAGAAGGGGTCAAAGGCCAGCGGGCGGTGGATTGGAAGCTGGTCGACGAGGTGGTCGCCAACTCAAAGTTTGACGCCACGGTGACAGAACGTGCAGCAGAGTTTGCTGCCGCCAGCTCCAAATCTTCGGGATTGACCGGTATCGAATTGACGCCGCTGGATCGCAGTTTTGGCGTGGATGGCTCTGTATCCTATTCCAATGTCGAGGTCTCATTTGATCGTAAGAACGGCCGCGCCAATGTCACTTTGAACGGGCCGAAAGAGGATGTACCAGCTGACATGGCAGCGCTGCAAGCGCAGGGGGCACAAGCGTATATGCTGCGGCTGGCGCGGGAATTAGACGACGCTCTGTTGCATCTGCGGCTGAATGAACGCGAGATGGGCCTGGTGGTCTTCCGCACCCAGGGTGACACCGATGCTTTGCTGGCGCACGAGGAATTGCTGCTGTCCAATAGTGATCACTGGCTGGCCAATGAAATTCTAAAATACTGGAAACGGGTGCTGAAACGGGTCGACATGACCTCGCGCTCGCTGGTGGCGCTGGTCGAACATGGCTCTTGTTTTGCTGGGGTTTTGGCTGAACTGCTGTGGTCAGTGGACCGCAGCTATATGATGCTGGAGGAATTTGAAGGCGACAATCGCCCTCTGTCGGGGATCACACTGAGTGAGGGGAATTTTGGCCCCTACCCAATGGGCAATGACCTAACCCGGCTGCAGACCCGTTTTTTGGGTGATCCGGAGGATGTTGGTGCATTGAAGGAAAAAATAGGCGAAAATTTGGACGCTGAGGCGGCCGAAGATCTTGGTCTTGTCACCTTTGCCTTTGATGACATCGATTGGGACGACGAGGTGCGGATCTTCATGGAAGAGCGCGCCAGTTTCTCGCCAGATGCGATGACTGGCATGGAAGCAAACCTGCGTTTTGCTGGCCCCGAAACGATGGAAACGCGGATCTTTGGCCGACTGACCGCATGGCAGAACTGGATCTTTCAACGTCCAAACGCCGTCGGTCCAGAGGGCGCTTTGCAGCGCTATGGCAGTGGTAAACGCGGCGACTACAATATGGAACGCGTCTGATAAGCAACGGTGCGTGCAAGCACGCACCCTACAACCAACCGTAGAGTGTGTGCTTGCACGCACCGCCCCGTAGGAGAAAACCATGCTCGATCTGATTAATGTCAGCTATGATACTCAAATCCCCAATAACGTTGGCCTGAGCAGCGACAAGAAGGTGCTGAAAGCGCTAGAGAAATGGCACCCCGGTTATATTAACTGGTGGAATGACTTGATCCCGCAGCAGTTTCAGCAAAGCATGATTTATCTGCGCACTGCCGTCTCGGTGGACCCCAAAGGTTGGGCAAAGTTCGACTACGTCAAGATGCCGGAGTATCGCTGGGGTGTGCTGTTGGCACCGCAGGTTGAGGGCCGCACTATCCCCTGCGGTGAACACTACGGCGAACCAGTTTGGCAAGAGGTCCCCGGTGAATATCGCAATATGCTGAAGCGTATGATCGTTATTCAGGGCGACACCGAGCCGGGATCGGTCGAGCAGCAACGCTTTCTGGGGCTGACCGCCCCATCGCTGTATGACATGCGCAACCTGTTCCAAGTGAACGTCGAAGAGGGTCGTCATCTTTGGGCGATGGTCTATCTGCTGCAGAAATACTTTGGCCGTGATGGCCGTGAAGAGGCCAACGACATGCTAGTGCGCTCGTCCGGGTCGGACGAAGCACCAAGGATGCTGGGGGCGTTCAACGAGGAAACCCCGGACTGGCTGTCTTTCTTTATGTTCACCTATTTCACCGATCGCGACGGCAAGATGCAGCTGGAAAGCCTGGCACAGTCCGGTTTTGATCCACTCAGCCGTACCTGCCGGTTCATGTTGACTGAAGAGGCACACCATATGTTTGTGGGTGAGACCGGCGTGGGCCGTACCATTCAAGCGACCTGTGATGCGATGAAAAAGGCTGGAATTACCAACCCTTATGACATCGACAAAATTCGCGATCTTGGTGTCATCGATCTTCCCACCATCCAGAAAAAGCTAAACCTGCACTACACCTTGTCACTTGACCTGTTCGGCCAGGAAGTATCGACCAACGCCGCCAATGCATTCAACTCGGGCATCAAGGGCCGGTTCATGGAGCAGCGGATCAAGGATGATCACAAGCTGACCAACGACAGCTACATCGTGCGCTCTATCAAAGAGGGCAGGATTGTTGCCGAGGAGGTTCCAGCGCTGACCGCAATTAACATGCGTTTGCGCGACGACTACGTGAAAGATGCCGCGGGCGGGGTGGGGCGCTGGAACAAGCTGATCGCCAAGCAGGGAGTTGAGTTCGAAATGACCATCCCGCACGAGGGCTTTCACCGCAAGATCGGTGTCTTCGCCGTGGTCAACATCACCCCAGATGGTGATATCATCCCCAAGGAAGAGTGGGATGCCAAGGCTAAGGACTGGCTGCCGACCAAGGCAGATGGCGACTTCATCCAGTCGCTGATGAAGCCCTGTATGGATCCCGGCAAATTTGCCAGCTGGATTGCGCCACCCAAAGTGGGCATTGATAACAAACCGGGTGACTTTGAATACGTGCAGCTGCACATGGCGTAAAACGCCCTTGACCCGGCACTGTTCAAGGTGCCGGGTTGCGTTTCCTACCGGAGAACTTGTCATGAAGATTAGCCATAACCGAGCGACTACGCCCCACATGGACCATCTGTCGCTGCAGATCGGTGGCTTGCAGAGCCCCTGCATCGGTTGCAATGATTGCACGGGTCTATGCAGTGCCCTGATCGATGCGCTGACTCTGCCTGACATCATTTTGAACAAGACCGCCAAATCCCAATGACCCAAGCTTTCAAACAACACCTAATCGATCCGGAAATTTGCATCCGTTGCTACACCTGCGAGATGGCCTGCTCGGCAGAGGCGATCGAGCATGATGGCGTCAATGTGGTGGTGAATGCCTCTAAGTGCAATTTCTGTATGGACTGTATCCCGGTCTGTCCCACCGGCTCGATCGACGAATGGCGGGTGGTGACAAATCCTTACTCGGTTGATGAGCAGTTCGAGTGGGAAGAACTGCCCGAACAAGCCGAAATTATCGGCGGCGACGAGCCGGAAAGTAGTCTGGAGGCCCTGGATGACGCCATGGTGGCGCTACTGGCCGAGGCGCACGCCGGGGCGGGTGGTAAAGCTAAGCCTCCGGCAAGCGCTGCTAAACCCACGATCAATATGTACACTCTGGGCAACCCCGCCACGGCGCGGGTGCAGGGTAATTACCGACTGACAGACGAGACCAGCGATGCTGATGTGCGCCACATCATACTTGATCTGGCCGGGCTGCCATTTCCGGTGCTCGAAGGTCAAAGCATCGGGATCATTCCGCCGGGCACCGATGCCGCCGGCAAGCCACATCTGCCACGGCTGTATTCAGTCTCCAGCCCGCGTGACGGTGAACGCCCTGGCTATCTAAACATTTCGCTGACCATCAAGCGCGAGCCGCAGGGAGTCTGCTCGAATTACGTATGTGATCTGACATCCGGCGATGAGGTACAGTTGACCGGGCCGTTTGGATCGACCTTCCTGATGCCCAGTGATCCGCAGGCGGATCTGCTGATGATCTGCACCGGAACAGGGTCAGCGCCGTTTCGTGGCTTTACTATGCGACGCCAGCGGGTCTCGCCACAGGACAAGGACCGCATGACACTGGTGTTTGGCGCGCGTCGACCTGATGAGCTGCCCTATTTTGGCCCACTGAAAAAGATCCCCGACAGCTTTATGGCCAAGCATTTTGCCTTTTCCCGTCAAGAGGATGCACCTAAGCGATATGTCCAAGACCGGCTGCGCGAAGAGTCTACACGGGTGGCAGAGCTGCTGAAGAACCCAAATGGCTATATCTACATCTGCGGGTTAAAGGCGATGGAGCAGGGGGTCGAAGAGGCTCTGAAGGATATCGCCCGTGGTATCGATTTGAACTGGTCCGATCTCAGGGATAAGATGCGCGAAGACGGCAGATACCACGTGGAAACCTACTAAATGACGACACAAGAAACGGCGTCTGAGCCAGCCAATTTCACCCACCAAATCCGGGTTGGTTGGGGCGATTGCGACCCGGCAAGGATTGCTTACACAGGCCGTCTGCCGTGGTTCGCACTAGAAGCCATTGATGCTTGGTGGGAACATAAATTGGGTGGTGATGGCTGGTTTCAAATGGAGCTGGACCGCGGCACCGGCACGCCATTTGTGCATATGAGCATTGATTTCCGCTCCCCTGTAACACCGCGTCACCGATTGATTTGCGAGGTTTGGCCGTGCAAACTGGGTTCCAGTTCCATCGCCTTTCGTGTCAATGCGCGTCAGGATGGGCAGTTGTGTTTCGAGGGGAAGTTCGTCTGCGTTTTCATTGCGCCTGAAACATTCACATCCAAACCTGCACCGCAAGATATCCGTGACATCGTTACGCCGCTGATCCGACCGGAATAGCGCGATTATTTGCAAAATATTGCAAGTTGTGTGTGAAGGCGTGGGAAACTGTTTGAACACATCGCGTTGTCGCACTAATTTCATGCAATATGTATCACATCCGGCATCCCCATGAGTGAGATCACCAACTTTCGCGGCGAAACCAGTACGGTTCCGGACGGCGACCATATCGACGCATCGGTGGCGGAACTGATAGCGCGTGTGGGCGAGCGGGTCAGGCGTGCGCGTGAACGCAAGGGCATCTCGCGGCGTATCTTGTCGGAACGTTCGGGTGTGTCGACACGCTACTTGGCCCAGCTTGAAAGCGGCGAGGGAAATATCTCGATA